>Ga0192234_1001_pt1 | contig 246683 bp, 238 predicted proteins | sample Koala_Koa27_B3_FD_131232 | JGI IMG/M metagenome (GOLD analysis project Ga0192234, IMG submission 131232) | Enriched cells from koala feces incubated with labeled cellulose particles, San Francisco Zoo, California, United States - Koala_Koa2-7_B3 ...
TGCTGCGAAAAATTAACGGCTGGCAGTGGATTTTGCCGGTTTTTTTGGGCGTTTTGATCTTTTTTATTTTACCGTTTTTTGTGGTGTTTTATTATAGCCTGATTGATAATGTCATAGCAAAGCAATTTGTTGGGTTACAAAACTTTATTGATCTGGTGCAAAATGAAGCATTTCGCTTGGCGGTAAAAAATACCATAATTTTTTCAGTGACGGCAATTCCTTTGTCATTAATATTTGCTCTTTTGGTTGCACTGATCCTAGAACGGGCAATTTTTGGGAAAAGTGTGATTCGCTCTTTTTTTTGACACCAATGATGGTTCCAGCTGCTTCGGTCGTGGTTGTTTGGCGAGCATTGTTTCACGATAATGGCTATGTGAATGCAATATTTGAGCATTTGGGACTCGATTCGATTCGGTGGCTCAATTCTGGATATGGAATGGCTGTCGTTGTATTGATATTTGTTTGGAAAACAATGGGGTATAATATGGTTCTATTTATGGCTGGTCTGGCAGGAATTCCAACAGATTATTTAGAGGTTGCAAAGCAGGAGGGCGCATCAGCTTGGTGGTAGTTTTGGCACTTGAAACTGCGTTATTTATTCCCTACGCTATTTTTTGTGTTGCTGTATGACATTATCTGTTCATTTAAGGTGTTTCGGGAGATTTATTTGTTAACTGGTGATTACCCTTGCGAAGCACTCTATATGCTACAGCATTTTATGAATAATACCTTTCAAAATGCCAACTATCAAAAATTATCTACTGCTGCAATTTTGATGGCGGCAGTATTGCTCGCTGTGGTAAGTATTTTATTCGGCATTGAAAGGAAACTGGGAAAGGATTTAGAAGATTAAATATTAAGGGGATTTTTAGTTGAAACAGAAAAAAATGAGCAATGTCAAAAAGAATAGCGCACATTTGCTACGACACCGTCGTTTTTTTCGACGAAAATTTTTGGATCTTTTTTGGTTCATGTTCATCGGTACGGTGGCGATTCTATTTCTTATGCCATTGATATTGACGGTATGCGATTCGTTTATGACAGAAACAGAAATTTTTTACAATTATGGAGTAATGCTGGACTTATCTAGCGATACAGTTTATACAGCGGATTCTGTGACGATAAAGTTTATTCCCGATCGTATAACCGCTCAGCAATATATCAGTGTATTAATTACAAATTCAGAATATTTGTTGAAATTATGGAATTCTGTTGCATTGACGTTGCTGCTTATGGCTTTTCACGATACAGCGGACGATTGAAACAGATTATTTTTCTGGTATATGTGATACTTATGCTTATGCCTTATCAAGTGACGCTTGTACCAAATTATATTGTCAGCGAAGCGATTGGTATTGACGGAACACGATGGTCAATTATTTTGCCTGGGATTTTTTCCACATTTCCGGTTTATTTGTTTACAAAAATTATGAAATGGATTCCTAAGACGTATTTTGAGGCAGCGAAATTAGACGGTGCAGGAGAATTTCAAATTTTTCGCTATATTGCTGTGCCGTTGTGTCGAAATGTGGTGGTATCTGTGTTGCTTTTAGTATTTATCGACTGCTGGAATATGGTGGAACAGCCTCTGTTAATGCTAGATGATAGCCAAAAGCAACCGTTATCTGTGTTTTTATCTCAAATCAATAGCAGTGATTTGGGCGTGGCTTTTGCGGCGGCTGTAATATACATGATACCATCACTGCTGCTGTTTTTATACGGTGAAGAAGATTTGGTGCAAGGAATGGCATATGCTGGAGTGAAAGAATGAATAAGATCGAATCAAAAAAGAAAAAAAGAATTCGGAATATTGCAATTATCTTTTTTATGATTATTGTGATATTGACATTTTTCTCTAATACAATTATGAATGCATCGCTTCCGGAAATTACGGCACAGTATGTAACAGCCGGAACAATTACGGAAAAAATCAGTGGGTCAGGTACTGTTACAGCGAGTACAGTGATTTCAGTTTCTTCTGCTGTTGCAGGAACGATTTCGTCTATATCTATAGAAAATGGTGATGAAGTAAAAGAAGGCGATTTATTGTGTACGATTATGCCAGAAAGTACGGCGAATGCCAATAGTGAAACGGATAGCAGTTATGATGACGCCTTTTATACCGCAGTTTGATTGTACATGAGTGATGATGTAGATTATGACACCGCAGTACTAGCTTTAGAAACAGATCAGACAGAAATTTTATCAGGAATTTACGCATCATATCAATTGAGCGATGAAAGTCCTGTATCTGCTCGGTGTGCGGCAATTACGACAGAGCGTAACACTTTGGAAAGTCAGATGACGTTAGTGACAGTAGATGATTACAAAAATTTACCGGAACAATATCAAGTGGGAATTGCAGAATCATTGACAGCACAAAAAGCGGCAGAAGAAACGCTTGCGGATGCGCAAGAAGCTTTGACAAAGGCACAAAGTAAAGTCACTGTCGATAGCGAAACGCAACAGGAATTGATTGATGAAGCATTAAAAGCAGTTGATGATGCATATGCAGATTATTTGACGGCATTTCAAGCTTATCAAACGGCACTTGTTGATACGAGCGAAGAAGGGGTGTTGCAAGCGAAGGAATATAAAGCGACGTCTGATCAGGCTTGGGATACATATGAAGAATATGTAGCAGCATATGATGCAGCAAAAGAAGAATTGACTGAGATTCAAGCATTGGAAAGTGATGTTTCAGCGGCGAAAGATGCATTAGAGTCCGCAGAGGAAGCAAAAGAAGTAGCGGATGTGGCTGTAAATGATGCCTTGGGTGATGTGACAGAACAAATGCAGCGAGAAGATGCAGTGATGACACTGTTGCTTTTGGAAATTGCAGAAGCCGATGTTACGTATAATGAAGACGGTACATTTTCCGTTTATGCGGAAACAGCAGGAACTGTTTCAATGATTTATGCATCCGTTGGGGATAGTGTTGCAACAACAGACGTACTAATTGATTTTGTACAGGCAAACAGTACCTATTCAGTGAGTTTCAATACATCTGCACAAAAGGCAAATCAGTTGAAAGTGGGTAGCGAAGCGGAAGTGATTAACGCAGATGCTACGGCGATTTTGAAAAGCATTCGCAATACCACAAATACAGATTCCGGAAATTTAAATGAAAAAAAGTTAACTTTTACCGTAACAGGGGACGTAACCGATGGACAAACACTGGCATTAAAAATGAATGAGAGCAGTCAAAAATACGAATATACCATTCCGTCCAATGCGGTAAATGAAGACAGCGATGGAACATTTTTGTGGATCGTTCAAACCAAGAGTACTCCTTTGGGAAATCGCTGCTATGCAAAAAAAGTTGCAGTAGAAGTCGTTGCGGATGATGGTACAAATGCAGCAATTAACGGAGATATTTCTACAGATACTTATGTAATTTGCCTTTGTACGGAAGCTTTGGCGAATGGAGATATGGTACGCATGAAAGAAACAGCGGAGTAATGCCATGAAAAGAAGGATATGGATTTTTGGACTTATTGGAATTATCCTCATGCTTATTGGTATTTTTAGTGTAAAATATGCAAGGACGATCCAGTCAGACCAGCGAATTGCGGAACGATGGGATGAAAACGCTGTGCAAATCAGTGTTTATTTTTCTTTCAATCTGAATCTTCACATAGATGATATTGCAGCAATAGAAGATGCAATTACTAGTAACTATAAAAACGATGCTGCAGAGGAAGGTGAAAATATTGCTTGGTATGGGGCGTATTCCTGTGAAGTTGGATCGGTATCCGCAATTGGGACGAAATCTGTCAGTAGCAGTTTGACGTTGCATTTGGTCAGTGAAAATTATTTTCCCATGCATGCCTATACGATTTTATCGGGAAATGATTTATCTGAAGCGGACACGTCTTCGGGGCGTGTGGTTTTGGATGAAGCTGCTGCATGGAATTTATTTGGTTCTGTAAATGCAGCGGGGATGACAGTTACATTTGATAATCGTATTTGCGAAGTGGCAGGAGTGATACGATTGCCCGATGATTTTGCAACAAAACAAGTGATCGAAGACAGTCAACCGGGTATTTATATGCTTTATAGGGACTATTTGTCCTCTTATAATTTTATTGGAGAAACCGAACCGGCAATCACTACTTACGAAGTGGTTTTGCCAGAACTTTTGGAAGGTTATGCCTATTCCCTTATGGAAAAAGTACTAGAAGAAACTTCTTCTGATTGGAGTGTAAGTGACGGTTTAGCAGATGAAAATACTGTTGAACAAAGTGATAATAGCAATCAGCAGTATCTTTTGATTCAAAATATCAATCGTTTTTCTTTTTCAAATATTTGGGACTATCTTTTTTATCACGAAAATTATATTGTTCGAACAAATGATATCCCTTATTCCACTTCAGAAAATACAGCACGAATCTTATTGCATCGTATTGCAATGCTGATGTTGTTTACATTTTTGGGGATAATGATACTGTTTGTGGCAGTTATCTGGGGAGTAATTTCAATGCGAAAGCAAATTCAAGCGAGGTGGAAGGTCATAGGCACATTATTGCGAAAAAAGAAGAAAATTTTTTTAATTTTTGAGATATTTTCAGTAGCTTATGTGTTTTATGAGAGAGGAAAAAGTCAGAAATTGGAAAGGGTGATTTATATGAAATATCAAAAGAATTGGAGAAAGAAAATTTTTTGTATGCTAATAACACTGTTTGTGTTCGGATTTACTGGATGTAGCGGTGAAAGTGAAGACACTTCTTCCAAAGAGATTTCTACAGCGGATCAAGTCGCATTTCGGGCGGATACACTGGGATGGACGGGAAGCGCAGATACTATGATTTATGCTGTTGAAGATATTGTTTATATTCTCGATGGGGAAATTATGAATGATGCAAATGTTTATACACTTACATCGTGTAACAGCGATGGCATAGCATGATATGCAAAAGCTTCGACATGGAAAACCTGCCGAAGCTTTTCATACAAAAATATATAAAATGCAATCTATCAATCACCAAAGGAAATTCCCAAGTTACGTGCCGTCATTACCAATTGATCATCTGGTGTCACAAACTTCGTTTTACCGGCAATTTCCTCCAACGGATTTGCAGTAATCTCACCGCCAACCTTCGCTACACTCATACCATATTTTTCTTCTCGGATCAATTTTGCCGCATAAACACCAAATTGAGTTGCCAAAATGCGATCGTATGCACTTGGACTTCCACCTCGCAGCATATGTCCCGGCACACAAACACGTGCCTCTAATCCGGTATTAGTTTCAATTTGTGATGCAATCCGATTGGTCGCCGTCTTTATGCCCGCTTCTTCCCATAATCTGATTCGCTCCTTCTTTTTTAACTTTGCCTCCTCTTTATCAAAACAACCTTCTGCCACTGCAACAATAGAAAAATTCTTTCCGTTCTGACTTCGCTTCAAAACGGATTCACAGACCTTATCAATATCATAAGGAATTTCTGGAATCAAGATAATATCCGCTCCGCCTGCAATTCCGGCATTTAATGTCAACCAGCCTACTTTATTCCCCATGATTTCGCAAAGCAAAATCCGAGAATGACTGTTTGCAGTTGTATGCAAACGATCCAATGTATCTGTAGCAATATCCACCGCCGTATGAAATCCAAACGTAACATCCGTTCCAAAAATATCATTATCGATTGTCTTCGGCAAGCCAATGACATTCAGTCCTTCGTCTGCCAGTAATTTCGTGGTCTTATGCGTACCGTTTCCACCTAAAGTTAAAAGGCAATCCAACTTCTGATCATAATATGTCATTTTCATATTCTTGACCTTGTCCACGTTATCGTCACCGATTACTTTCATCATTTTAAACGGCTGGCGCTTGGTACCCAAAATCGTGCCACCTACTGTCAAAATACCGGAAAAATCATCTGGTTTCATTTCCTTGCAGATATTATGAATCAGTCCATAATAACCATCAGAAATTCCGACTATTTCCACATTATCCGTTCCTAGCATTTCATAACAAGCTTTTGCAACGCCACGAATTGTAGCGTTTAATCCGGGACAATCCCCACCGCTGGTTAAAATTCCAATTCTTCGCTTCATGTGTTCGTCCTCCTATCAATTCAATTTGGGTAATTTTGTGCCCTTTCAAACTTCGATTCGTTTCTCATTATAACAGTTCTCCAAAATCATGTCAAGTTAAATTCCAGTTAAAGCAAATAAAAACAAATATAAAAATAACAATATTTTATACCTCCAATTACTTTCTTCCATCTACCTGCCAATTTTTCGCCGTAAAAAAGTCAAACAATCTTCCGAACTTCCTTTTGTAAAGCCATTTCGATCCACAAGCATTGTGAAATTCATATCTACAAAATATAACACGATCCACCGAGAGTCACTTTGTACCCATGTCAAGTTTTCATAATCCAGTTCAAACTTTTCTAGTGACGATGTAGTCAACATTTGCATATGATCTGGAAAAAACGTATATTGGTTCACAGCATTTAAATCCATTTGATCTTTCATTCGCTCTACAGAATTTTTTACTTGTTGTTTCGGCACTTGCCAAAGCCAGATACCTATGAGCAGCATCAATCCAAATAATATATCCGTCCAACGAATAGATACTTCTTCTGCTCGTCCAATCAAGGACATCACCAAAGCAAACAAAAGTCTTGCCAAAAACGGAGCGGAAAAGCAAATGCTACACATTCGATAAATCAGAAACTGTCGACGACGTTTAATACGTAAAATTGCAGTAAGACCTGCTTTCGTAATATGTGTGGTATTTTCATAAATATTCTGCATTCCGTATTCTGCTTACCTCCGTTCCCACTTAGCGCAAAGTTCATTGAGTTGATCCGCCATTTTTGCCAACTCTTTATTAGAGAGTCCACGGCTGTCCTGAATCATGGCTGTCATTCGCTCTAACGTTTGCGTCAAACGATTATAGATCATACTATTTCGTTTTGGTTTCGCTTGACTCAGTTGAGGTTCTGCATCATAGGTAATTCTTCCCGTGGAAACATCGAACTCTGCACCACTGTAAGGGGCATATGCATCAAGTCCCAAATCATACCAAAGCTTGTCTCGAAAAATATCTACGGTCTGTGCTGCCCCATGTACTATAAATACCTTTTGAACACCTTTTATTTGCTGCACCCAATGGAACAAGCCCTTTTGGTCAGCATGACCACTCATACCAGGAAGCTCTACAATTTGTGCATTGACCTGTACCTCTTCGCCAAACAAAGTAACCCGTTTTGTACCACTAATAAGTTTACGACCTAGCGAGCCCTCCGCCTGATAACCTACAAAAAGAATTATATTTTCTGACTTCCAAAGATTATGCTTTAAGTGATGCTTAATTCGTCCAGCATCACACATACCACTGGCAGAAAGAATCACTTTCGGACGATTGTCATTGTTAATTGCCTTAGATTCGTCGCTTGTGACAGCGTGTATTAATCCAGAAACACCAATGGGATTTTCTCCTTGATGCACATAAGAAAGTGCCTCTTCGTCGAAACAACTCTCTTTGTTTTTCATAAAGATTTCCGTTGCCTCAATAGCAAGAGAACTATCCATATAAACGGGAAAGTTCTCATACTCCGGCAATAGATGCTGATCCTTTATTTGCTTGAAATAATACAACATTTCCTGTATTCGTCCCACTGCAAAGGCAGGAATTATCACACTCCCTCCACGAGAAAAAGTATTGCGCAAAACTTGTACTAATCCCGCAATATAGCCCTTTGGCTTTTCATGTAATCGATTACCATACGTGGATTCCATAATCACATAATCCGCCACATTTGGCACTTGTGGATCTCGAATAAGCGGTTGATTCAAATTACCAATGTCTCCAGAAAAAACAAGCTTTTTGGAAATATCGTTTTCTGTTAACCACAGTGCAATACTAGATGAGCCAAGCAAATGACCTGCATCGTAGAAACAAACCTCTACGCCCTAAAACAGAGAAAACCATTCGCCATAGGCGTGCGGACGAAACAACTTCAACGTGCCTACAGCCTCTTCCATGGTATATAATGGTTCGTATGCTGGTTCTCCACGTCGTTGTGCTTTTCGACTGCGCCACTCCGCTTCAAATTCTTGAATGTGTGCACTATCCTGCAGCATGATTTCGCAGAGATTTGCCGTTGCTGCAGTAGCATGAATTTCACCAGAAAACCCGCCAGCATAAAGCAACGGTAAAAGTCCGGAATGGTCGATATGTGCGTGCGTCAAAAGTACATAATCAATTTTTGACGGAGCACAGGGGATTTTCACGTTCTCATAAGTATCTTTTCCTTGCTCCATGCCAAAATCAATCAATATCTGCCTTCCACAAGTCTCCAAATAAGTGCAGCTGTCTGTCACCTCATGGGTTGCACCAATAAATGTCATTTTCATAGAGCCACCTCAATTCCACTCGTTTTTACGTTACGATATACCAAGACTATCTACAAGCTGTACTAAAAAGCGCATCAACAACAATGCATCGCTTGCATCTACGCCATTGTCCAAATTGCAATCTGCATTCAAAATAGCTTCCGCATTCAATTCCACCATGCTAGCATTCGCCTTGTTAAGAAGAATCAAATCCGCTAAAGTAATTGAACCATCTAAGTTGACGTCACCATACATACTGGCATTTTGTACAGTACTCGATTCTGTTGTATTCGTTTCTGTATCAGAAGAATCTGTTGCAATTGTCGTCGTAGTTGTAGTTTCTGTCATAGTTTCTGTGGACTCTGTCGTCGACTCTGTAGTTACCTCAGAAGATGTTTCTGTTGTATCTTCCGTTGAGATAACAGACTCCATTGTCGTCGTCTCAGAAGTCGTGGTAGATGTCGTCGTTGTTGTTTCTTCTACTGTTGTCGTTGTATCCGTATCATCTTCTACCGCAGGTGTACTGCCATTCGGTTCAATGCCGCCTACAAGCACGCCATCTGAATACACACAAATATAATCCGTTCGTGTTTCGGAACCATCCTGATAGGTGTCCGTACACTTTGTAATATCCTGATAACTCCAGTCGTTACTTGGATCCCAATTGTCACCATAATATAGTCCTACTGTAAACTGATACTTTTTATTGGAATTGGCAATTTTATAACCATCAAAAGAAATTTCTATATAATAAATATTGGGATCATACGAAGCATCATATTGATACGGACCGGAAATCACGCCATCTGCCGGCGATGCCTCTACAGCCGCCTGGTCATACAACTCATTGCCTGTAACAAGACTGATGTTACTTGTATCCAACATTTCTTCTACGCTAAAATAATAGCGAATGGATAAGTCTGTTTTGCCATCAAGGGAGTTGGTATAAACTAGCATTGCAATTTTGGTAACGCCCGCACCACTTGTTTGCACATCATCTACCGCATAAGCCGATACCCAATAATCGTTGCCGCTGGAATCATTATCCTCCTCTGCCGGTGGAAAATCTTCCGTAATTTCCATGGTATCATCGCCATAGAACGTGTAAAGACCTGCACAAGCCCCTACAAAAGCAGCATTATAGTCGATGGTGACTTCATTATAAATATAGTCATTGGTGCTATCGTTATGGTTATCCTCTCCATCAGGTCCGCCAACCAATGCGCCATACAGCACATGACGCTGTTCCCCGGTATCTTCCGCCGAGGACAATCCCGAAGCCGCACGGTGATGCGGATATTTCACGGAATTTTCGTTATAACCAACCACATAGCAACGATCCAGCGGATTGTCACCTAAGAGATATTCCATCTGTCCTTTTGCCCAATCGCTGTATTCAGAGGGCTGTCCGTCATTCTTATACTTGTCATAAATCAGCGTAACAAACTGCATTGCTGTATTATATCGTGCACTACCCCAAGTGTTTAGGAACGCATAACCTCCTGGCGTGGTGTAGTTGTTCATCCAAACACCGATTGCTTTTTCAATTTGTAACCAGAAATCGGCGTCCTCATATTCTGTCTTTCCCTGTGCGTCTCGGTACATATTCTGCAAATCCAATTCCGGATATTCTAGGTCGATTTCACCTAAAAGCGTAATCGCACCGCTCCAGACATCATTCCAGCAGTATGCCCAACCACTCGGTGCATAATAATCCACATAGGGCATCGCCAGTTCTAGGTAAGTGATATCCTCTGTTGCCTTATATAACCAAGCTGCCGCCCAGACGTAGTCATCTTCCCACTTTTGCGAATAATAGTACGTTTTCGGTCCATCCGCATTGTCAGAAAGTTCCTTTTCGTTGGATTCCGCAAAATCAAACAAAGCTATTGCATAATCCAACGATTGTGCAGCATATTCCGGATCGGTATCCTTGAAATTCAAATAATTCACTATCAGCGAAGCCGCCGCCGAAACGACATAATCGGTCTGTGGCTTTTCTGCTGTCAAGAAATACGCTGGTCTTTCCATTTCGTCAAGTTCCGGCGAATTCCAATAAGCGTGGTCAATATCGCCATCGCCGACCTGATAGCAATGCGCAATTACCGTGCCATCTTCATCACGGAACGTACACTTCATGAGATAGTCATTAAAATAGCGTAAAATGGTTTCAATGTGATCATCCTGTCCTGTGGTAACATAGGCATCACGGAATTCATAGTAGCCCCAACCTAGCGTTGCTGCAGAATAGTTTTCCGGCATACCAAATTTTACATGATCTCCGGCATCGTGAAAGCCGCCGGACACGTCAATATAGCTGTCTCTGTCTGGATCGAGAATGTCTGCATATTCCGTCAAGAATTCTTCACTCAAGTTCGTGGCGGTAGAATTCATCTCCACCTGAGAATCATAAGTATGACAATCGCCACGCCAACTCAAGCGTGTGTTTTCAGACACCTCCGTACCACACATATTGGCATCATAAAAATACATGGAATATTGCAAGGCTTTTGCAAAATTATCCGTATCGTTTTCGGCAACCTCCGCAGAAGCTGTCCATGCGCTAGTTGTCAAGCTGCTGGCAAGTACAGCCGTGCCTAAAGCGAGTGCCGTAAGGCGTCGGAACAAATGGAAATGGTGTTTCATAGACAATATCCTCCTTTGAAAATGGACATACGATAAGTATATATTTTTATTATACAGGATTCCACGAAAAATGTCAATTGATTTTGGCACATTTGAAGAAATAATCAAAAAAATTTATGATGATTCTCGTATAATAAAAAACGCCGTTGTATCTTTTAACTGGTACAACAGCGTTTTTTCATTATATCATATTTTAGGCGAAAAAGTGTCACTTTATTTGATTATAATTTCCCCAGAATTTCTTTCCGTTTTTCAGCGTATTCATCTGGCGTAATCAAACCGTTTTCTAGCATTTTCTTGAGGGAATTTAGCTTTTCCATGGTATCGTTTCCGGTTGGCTGTGCGGGTGTAGCTGTTGGCGCAGGCGCAGGATTGTGGAAGGTCTTTTTCTTGACCTCTTCGATTTTTTCCATGGCAACTCGGGCAAATTCGTCGGCGTTTTGGACGTAGTGGAATTTGATAAGACTACGGTTGGAGCTAATGAGAAGTGTCTTGCCGCCACGGAGTTTATCCATTAGTCCGTGGGAAATCATGACGTTGTCCAAGTGGTCGAGAGGAAGTTGTAGGCTCTTTTTGCCGAATAGGGCTTTTAGCTGTCCTTTGATTTGCCCTTCTTCGAGAGTCAGGGAGCAACGTGAGGAGATGAACTTGCCAATCAGAGCAATCATTTTGGGAGATAGTAAAACCAGAAAAACGCCTATTTCTACAAGAGTAGAAAGCCAAAACAGAAACCAGTCAGTATCTCGTTTTTCTACTTCTATTACATCCCCAGCATCATAGTGAACGACATATCCAAAACGACTTTCATATTCGTGGTCTTCTGTACATATATCAGTCAAAGTTTCAGCGTAAGTGGCAAAAAAATGTCCGGATCGATTGTACTCTGTAACGTAATAAGAAAACTCGACCTCACCATCACAAATTACATTCGCAAAGATAAGTCCTATTACAGCGATTATCACAAAGAGAATTAATCCGATTCTCGTTCCCTTTTTGTGTTGTGCAGCTTCTAATTTCGCCCGACAAATTACATTTTCACTCATCATTATTTTCCTTTCAATAATTCAACCAAGTAATTAATCAAAAATTTGCCAAACCAATTTTTGCAGTATTCTGAATACCTACTGGGTTGTTAATCGTAATTCCCGGAAGTGAGAACTTCCTTTTCGAGAGCATTTCTACACCCGTAAGCGTAATGCTCCAGTACAAATTACTGCGAAAATCGGCGGATGGATTGTTTTTTTGAATGTAATCATGCTTTTCTAACTCATTCATGCAATATTCAAATTGCTCGCCGGTTATCCCAAGAATAGCTGCGTTGGTGTATTCCATCCTGTTACAGACAGACAGAATTTTTTTGAAAACAGCTTCAACATTTGTGCTTTTCGCGTTTCCTCTTGTTGCAGGTGTTGGAATGTCTGGTATCACAAGTTTATCCTCTCTGCATGAAATACCGAGAATATAGCCTTTACAGATGTAATCTATTACTTTTCCCGTTGTAACACACCACTTTTTTGCTGCTTCATCGATTGTCATGTTCCTCATCTCGCTTTTTCGCCAATCCTGTACAATCTGCACAAAATCGGCTGAATACAAAATCATTTTACACAACTAATGTGAAAAAAAAGATGAAAGTTTGATGAAAATTAAGTGATAATATCGAATCATACATCAAAACGTCACACAGTATCAAAGTGAGAAGAATTTTCAAAGAACTCTTCACTTTCGTTTCATCCATCTCGCCTTTCGAAAACATCTGCAAAATACTTGGGGATTTCACACAAAAAAATCAGAAAAAATAGCTTAAATTTTAATGTTATTTACACATTGCCATGCTATAATGAAGGTACAATAAAAAATAATCGCACCAAAAGGAGTGTACGAGGCATGAAACAGGAAGACAAAAATTTTTATGGTGTATATGCAGAGCCACTGCAAACGGTACTGCAAAATATGTTGGACGAACTGATACAGGAACTCGGGCGGATTCCTCAAGAGGAAGACGGTGCAACACCTGCGGAGCATCTGAACAGTCGCATCAAAAGTGCAGAAAGTATGCGTGGAAAACTAAAAAAGAAAGGGCTGCCCGAAATGCCGGAGACAGCACTAACGAAACTTTCTGACACCATCGGCATACGAGTCGTCACGCACTTTGTGGGCGATGTTTATGCCGTTTTAGAAGAGATGAAGCAGGCAAAATGTTGGAAAATTGTGAAAAACAAAGATTATATCGCTATGCCGAAACCAAATGGTTATCGCAGTCTCCATGTAATCGTACGCTTACCGTTCGACAACGCTGAAATTCCTTTTATTCGTGGAGAAATTCAATTACGCACCATTGCAATGGATTGCTGGGCAAGTTTAGAGCACCAAATGCGCTATAAGAAGAATATTCAAGATACGGCATTGATTGAGTCAGAATTACTACGCTGTGCAGAAGAAATGGCATCGACTGATTTAACTTTACAGACCATTCGGGAAATGATTCGGAAATAACAGGAGGAATTTCTATAAACATGAAAATATTGTATGCGGAAGACGAAAAAAGCCTTTCTATGGCAATTACAGAAATTTTAAAGATAGAAGGATTTACAGTTGATCCAGTCTATGACGGGGCAGAAGCACTGAAACATTTGCAATCGCAAGAGTACGATGCCGCTGTTCTTGACATTATGATGCCAAAACAAGACGGTGTTTCAGTCTTACAACAAATACGAGATGCCGGCAATTTTACGCCGGTAATGCTCCTAACTGCAAAAACACAGGTAGAAGACCGCATCAATGGACTATCTTGCGGTGCAGATGATTATTTGGGAAAACCATTTGCTGCTGCTGAATTGGTTGCAAGACTCCAAGCCATGATTCGCCGCTCGACACGCTATCGAGTTCAAACGCAAAGCGTGGGAAATATTACGCTGGACTGCGATTCGCTTGAATTAAAATCTGACGTCGGTAGCTTACGCCTTTCCAGCAAGGAATGCCAACTATTATCTCTATTTTTAAAAAATCGAACAGCACCTCTTTCCACAGCACAAATTCAAGAGAAGCTCTGGGACGACAACAAAGATAACGGCGTCATACTGCTCTATATTTCCTACCTGCAAAACAAGCTGCGACAGATTCGGTCATCGGTAAACATCGAATAAAACGGTGATACATATCGTGTCGTTTCCGTCTGAGTATTTAAGGAGGCTTCGATGAAACGTTTACAACGCAAACTCATTTGGATCGTATTTTTTTCCACCTCATGCGTATTTAGTACGATTATATTTATCACCTTCGTCGCCTTCAGTTTTTACAACACTTCACAAGCAGACAATATGACGCAGGTCATTAGTCTGAACAACGGTCTGGTTCCCAATATCCAAGAGTATAAAAACAACAACTACTCCGAGATGCTCCCCTATTTGAGCATCAACGAAGAGTCGGAATATGAAACACGCTATTTCGTGGTCTACTTTAACGAAGACGATGAAGCAGAAAATATCAATATGGAACACATCGCCTCCGTCAGCTGGGACGATGCCCTAGAAATGGGTGAAACAGCTCTAGGAAACGAAAAAACGACCGGTTATTTGGATCAGTATCGTTATCGAATTACAGAAGGAGACAACAATACCTTTACCGTGTTTTTGGATTGCAGTAAAGACTTTTCCGCTCGACAAGTAATTATGCGAATTGTAGGTGTAACTGCAATTGCGATTGTTATACTGGTTACTTTGGTTTTTGGCTTCATCTCCAAACGAGTAGTAAAACCTTTTGCGGAAAACTCTGCATAACAAAAACAATTTATTACAGATGCAAGTCATGAATTAAAAACACCGCTCGCCATCATTTCTGCAAACGCTGAAGTACTCCAATACAAAAACGGCAGTAATGACTGGACGCAAAACATCATCACGCAAACCAAACGCATGAGTAAGCTTATCAGCGACCTTTTGAGCCTTTCCAAAATGGATGAAATCGGTGAAAATGTAGTAATGGATCAAGTGAATCTCAGTGCGTTGACAACAGAAACTGTCAATAGCTTTCAAGAGGTTGTCGGACAAAAGAACGTTACACTAGAAGTGGACATCGACGACAATATTTCTTTAAAAGGCAATGCAGAACAGCTCAAACAGATGATTTCCATTCTAACAGAAAATGCTTCGAAATATGTTACAGAAAACGGTTATATTCGTATTTCTCTAAAGACTGATCGGAAGCACATTATTTTCAGAATTCAAAATACAGCAGATTTAGAAGAAAATTTAGACTGCAAACGATTATTCGATCGATTTTATCGTTCAGACAGCTCTCGCAATTCTGAGACTGGTGGTCATGGAATCGGGTTGTCCATCGCAAAAAAAATCGCCACAAACTATGGTGGCGACTTATCTGCACAAAAATCGGACGATGGAATTTACTTTATCGCTGAAATTTCAAAAGGATAAGATAACCTTTTGCAGAAAGCCCTCGACTTGTGCAACTTTTACAATTCAATGCTCTATTGTTTGAAGATTTTTTCTTGTTTTTCAAAAAAATACTTGACGGCAGAGGAAAAATCGTGTATAATAATAAACGAGAGCAGTTTCTGTTCCTCAGTACTGTGCCTAAAGTATCTGTGACTTTCTCAAATTGTACGGAAGGAGTAAAGAGTACAATTCAAAAGTGCTCGAGGTAATGAATTATGAAAAACATTTTATTTGCTACGTCAGAATGTGTCCCCTTTGTTAAAACAGGCGGACTAGCTGATGTAGTGGGGGCTTTGCCCAAAAACTTGAATCCAAATGAATATGATGTACGTGTCATCATTCCCGATTACACCTGCATTCCTTATGAGTATCGGAATCAATTCCGCTATGTCACCCACTTCTATATGGACTATGGTCGCCACGTAGAAAATGTTCACGTAGGTATTATGGAGTATGAATATGAAGGTGTTCATTTCTACTTCATAGACAACGAACACTATTTTAAATGTGATCGTCCTTACAGCGACTCCATTCGTTGGGATATTGAACGGTACATCTTTTTCTGCAAAGCCGTTTTGGCAGCAATGCCCATTATCGGTTTTCACCCAGACATTATTCACTGCCACGATTGGCAGACTGGCATGATTCCAGTATTTCTGCACAGCACCTTTGCAACCCATAGTTTCTATTGGGGTACAAAAAGCATCATGACCATTCACAATCTGAAATTCCAAGGAGTTTGGGATATGCGTCATTTTGTCTACAACACCAATCTGCCAGACTATATGTTCACACCAGATAAACTGGAGTTCAAAAAAGATGCTAATATGCTTAAAGGTGGTCTAGTTTATGCAGACTATATCACCACTGTCAGTGAAACCTATGCCGAGGAGATCAAAACGCCATACTATGGCGAACAGCTAGACGGTTTGCTTTGTGCACGATCACGTTCTTTACGTGGTATTTTAAACGGCATTGACTATGATGTGTACAATCCACAAACAGACCCCAAAATTACGGTGCATTACTCCATTGCAGATGCAATTCCACAAAAAAAAGAGGCAAAGAAAGCATTGCAGCAAGAACTGGGATTATCTGTGGACGAAAACAAATTCATGATTGCAATCATCTCTCGCTTAACTGACCAAAAAGGTTTGGATTTGGTAGACTGGATTGCAGACCGTATTGCTGATGAATTTACACAATTTGTCATCATTGGCACTGGAGACGAACGTTATGAAAATATGTTCCGCTACTATCAAGGAAAGCACCCTGACCGTGTATCGGCTAACATTTTCTACTCCGATCCATTGGCACACAAGCTATACGCTGCCGCCGATGCAATGCTAGTACCTTCTCGGTTTGAACCATGTGGTCTGACACAACTAATCTCTCTACGCTATGGCACCGTACCGATCGTACGAGAAACTGGTGGCTTAAAAGACACCGTTTTTCCCTATAATGAATTTGAAAAAACTGGGACTGGCTTCACATTTTCTCACTACAATGCAGATGATTTACTGTATACCATCAACTATGCAAAATCAATTTATTTCGACCATCGTAACGATTGGAACGATATTGTACATCGTGGCATGGAACAAGATTTCTCTTGGGGCAGGTCTGCACTCCAATATCAGGGAATGTACGACTGGATTTTACGTGGAATGCACGATTAATTTAAAGCAATACTACACGGGAGTGCTAAAAAATAATTTTTGATAAAAATGCAACCTGACAATAGACGAATCTAAACGTCATCAGGTTGCTTTTTTCAATTGATAATTTTTCTGTAGGCTACTGCTGCTTCACAAGTTTCAATGCCTGTGCCAATTGATCGGGACATGATGTTGGACGATTGCCACAACGAATATGCTCTAACCTCGTAATTACATCATCAATCGCCATACCTTTTACCAGTGCGCCAATTCCTTGGGTATTGCCACTACAGCCTCCAATAAAGCGAATATCATTTATGATACCGTCCGCAGCATCAATCACAATTTGCCTAGAACAGACACCTTTGGGTATATATGTATATTGCATTGCATTTCCTCCTTTTGCAATGAAAATTACCGCCAAGGCGGTATAGATTATTATAGCATATACAGATGAAAATTTCAAGTGAGCGAAATCGAAAATCACGGAAATCAATAATTACAATTCGGTTACGAATTTCATAATATATGTGCTGAAAATTCATTACATTCCTGCAATTTCACAGCTAATTTGACTTTTGTCAATTATTGAAATCAGCATGAATTTGTCAGGAAAAAGAAATATTACAAATCGTTTACTAAAATTGATTTCCGTGAAAGCAACGAATCACCTCTTGCAATTATCTCCTATTTGTGCTATAATAAAATGTGATATCGCACCAAAAAGAGAAAATAGCTTTGTATGATGTCACCATTGAATATCTTGTCCAATACGGACAGCTTCAAATATTAAACAAAGGTGGTTATCCCATGGATTTTCAAATTGCATTACTTCGAGGCGATGGTATTGGTCCTGAAATTGTAGACAGTGCCGTCTTGGTTCTCCAGAAAATCGGCAAAATTTACGGACATACGTTCCATTGTACACCCTACTTAATTGGTGGCTGTGCAATTGATGCAACTGGCGTTCCACTACCACAAGAAACAATAGACGGCTGTTTGGCAAGCGACAGCGTACTGCTTGGTGCTGTAGGCGGTGCAGTCGGGCACAACAAATGGGACGAAATGCCGCCCCACCTCCGCCCAGAAAAGGCTCTACTCGGCATTCGAGAAGCACTAGGACTCTTTACAAACTTGCGCCCTGCGAAATTATACCCTGCACTCAAACACGACTGCCCACTGCGAACAGACATTGTGAAAAAAGGCTTTGACATTATCATGGTTCGTGAATTGACCGGCGGTATTTACTTTGGCGAACGTGGGAAACGGAACGGCAAATATGGCGCAGAAGCGTATGACACCGAGTGCTATAGTAAAATGGAAGTAGAGCGAATCGCACGTGTAGCTTTTGAAATAGCACGAAAACGTAGCAAAAACGTCATTAGCATTGATAAGGCAAATGTTCTTGAAAGCTCCCGTCTGTGGCGTGAAGTGGTACACGATGTGGCAAAAAACTATCCAGATATTACCCTGACCGATATGCTTGTAGACAACGCAGCGATGCAGCTTGTGAAAAATCCCAGACAATTCGACGTAGTTGTTACATCAAATATGTTCGGCGACATTCTCTCAGATGAAGCTTCTCAAATCACTGGATCGATTGGTATGCTGCCATCGGCTTCTCTTGGTGCAACAAAGCATGGTATGTACGAACCAATTCACGGTTCCGCACCCGATATTGCGGGGCAAAATAAAGCGAATCCCATTGCAACGATTCTTTCAGCTGCAATGATGCTCCGCTATTCCTTCGATTTAGACATCGAAGCAAAGGCAATTGAAGACGCTGTAGATGCTTATCTGAATGCTGGCTATCGTACCGCCGATTTGGCAGGAAAAGGCGTTACACCGTTGTCTTGCACAGAATGCACAGAAACCATAATTGGATTTCTTCGCTAATATGGAGGTGAACTTTACGCTATGACGTTATTAGAAGAAATTGGCTATGGCTTAGATACATTAGTGATATTCCGACAGCTACGACAAGATTCTGTTTTGACAGCACTTTCAAAACTTTGCCATTGTCATGCTGATGATACAACTGAAAAAATTCGAGCCTATAGCGATATGACCGCTGCACTCTATACACAAACAGACAGTTTGACAGAATACATTGAACAGCTAGTACTCGCTAGTGAAAACGTCTATGTTCAACGCATTGGTGCAAAACAACCGATAACGAAATTACTAACGGACTGTCTCCATAGTGAACTCAAAATTTTGGGAAAAATTGCGCAGCTAACACCTGCGACACTCCAAGTTGAACTCCAACTGCCTATTCCAATGCCTACATGGAATATTAATGTCATTGATCTGGATAAACGCTATTCAAAGCTATTATCAGAAATTGAATGGCACGGTTATGGTATCTATGCAAAATACCATATGTTTACACTAAACAACTGTGGTGAAGTGATTCCAGTACATAATCCAGACCCCATTCAGCTCTGCAACATGGTGGGATACCAGCGGGAACGACAAGTCGTCGTTGATAATACTTGCGCTCTGTTACGTGGACGATATGCCTCCAATGTTCTTCTTTCCGGCGATGCTGGCACAGGAAAATCTGCAACAATTAAAGCGATTGCCAATACTTATCGAGAACAGGGATTGCGGCTGATTGAACTGAACAAAGAGCAATTGAAATTTATCCCAAAACTTATGGATCATCTGTGTCAAAACCCACTGAAATTTATCTTGTTTATCGACGATTTAACGTTTTCGGAAGACGATCCGAATTTCGGAACACTCAAGGCTATTTTAGAGGGCAGCACAACAGCACGATTAAAAAATACTGTAATTTATGCCACAAGTAATCGACGACATCTCATCAAAGAAACATTTGACGATGGGCGAGACAAACACCATAACGACACCGTTCAAGAGCGAATCTCTCTCTCCGCACGGTTTGGCATTACCGTGACCTTTACCCGACCGGAAAAAAAGCTCTATCTGGAAATTGTCCATGCTCTGGCAAAAGAGTCTGGTTTGACACTGCCAGAAATAGAACTAGACGCTCAGGCAGAACAATTCGCTATGCAAAAAATTGGCAAAAGTGCCCGCACTGCAAGACAATTCATTGATCAATTAACTGCAAAAGAACAAGGGTAATATGCCGGAAAGGAATGAAATCATATGCTGACATTGGATAAAATCTATCAAGCAAGCCATGTACTGCGTCAGGTGATTCGCAAAACGGATCTCATTGCTGCACCAAAACTCTGTCCGGAGAGTACGATTTATCTCAAAACGGAAAATTTACAGGTTACCGGTTCGTTCAAGGTTCGTGGTGCTTCCTATATGATATCGCAGCTAACACCGGAAGAAAAGACACGAGGCGTTATCGCCTGTTCTGCAGGCAACCACGCACAGGGCGTAGCACTTGCTGCTTCGAAATATCACATCAAATCTCTAATATGTCTGCCGGATGGCGCACCAATTTCAAAAGTAGAAGCGACAAAATCCTACGGCGCAGAAGTCTGCATGGTAAAGGGAGTCTATGACGACGCCTATGCGAAAGCACTGGAACTGCAAAAAGAGCATAATTATACCTTTGTCCACCCGTTTGACAATGAAAACGTCATTGCCGGACAGGGGACAATCGGGTTGGAAATTCTCGATCAAATGCCGGATATGGACGCTGTCATTGTTCCAGTAGGCGGTGGCGGATTGATTTCCGGAGTTGCATTCGCTATCAAACATCTAAATCCGAATATTAAGGTGTATGGTGTGCAGGCAAGCGGCGCACCGAGTATGTACGCTTCACTGCACGAAAACAAAATCACTTGTCTGGATTCCGTTTCTACGATTGCCGATGGTATCGCCGTAAAAGAACCAGGGCCACATACATTTCAGTATGTGAAGGATTATGTGGACGAAATCGTCACGGTGATGGATGATGAAATTTCCGCAGCGATTCTGGCATTGATTGAAAATCAAAAGCTAATTGCCGAGGGTGCAGGTGCTGTTCCCGTTGCTGCGGCGATGTTCCATAAGGTACCCATCGAAGGAAAGAAAGTGGTTTGTCTCGTTTCCGGCGGTAATATTGATGTAACGATTCTTTCTCGTGTCATTAAACGTGGTTTGCTCATGTCCGGCAGAACCTGTATGCTCAATATCGAACTCATCGACAAGCCGGGACAACTGAAAGATGTTTCACGGATTATCGCAGACCTTGGAGGCAATGTCATTTCCATTCACCACGAGCATGCCAACGAGGGCAGAGATGTTAATGGCTGCTTCTTGCGTATCACGATGGAAACAAGAGATTATGCCCATATTGAAGAAATCCGCCATGCGCTCTTGCAAGAGGGATTTCATATAGTTGATTAATATATAAACGAAAGGAAGTCATTTTATGGAAACAATTTACACCAAAAACGCACCGGATGCCATCGGCCCCTATTCTCAGGCAGTAAAGGTCGGTGATTTTCTTTTCACCTCCGGTCAGATTGCCATCAATCCTGAAACAAGTCAGGTCGAGGCGACTGATATATCCAGTCAAACGAAACAGGTAATGGAAAACCTAAAAGCAGTTCTAACAGAAGCTGGCACAGATTTCAGCCATGTCATCAAGACTACTTGTTTCTTGAAAGACGTGGCAAAGGATTTCGCCGCATTCAATGAAGCTTATGCTGAAGCACTAGGCGACGCAAAACCGGCGAGGAGCTGTGTCGGCGTCGCAGATTTGCCCAAAGGCGTTCTTGTTGAAGTTGAAGTAGTCGCGGCGTTGTCGTAATTGTATTTGATATGGATGAAACACCCCCGATTCAAATTGTTCTGAATCGGGGGTGTTTGAAAAAAGAATTTCCTAAAAATCAATAAACAGTTACATCCGGCAGATCTGCTGCAACAGAATCCAAGAAAGCTTCTAGGCAATCTTCAGCACTGCTTACGCCACCCTGGCAATAAGAAGTGATTGCATTAACCAGATCGGTTGTGACTGTGCCATCATACTCTGTAGCAACACCATCGAGGTCGATAGAAGCTGCGGAATCAGCCAATGCCGGGAACTGATCCTGATAGCCTTCTTGCAACAATGTGTTGCAGTTAGAACCTTCGTCAATGATTTCCTGCATTACAGTCTGATTGTTAACAAAGTCAGAATGGTTAATTGCATATTCCTTCATGGTTTCTGCGTTAATTGTCATATCATACATGAACTGAGCAGCAGCCGTTGCATTGTCACATAACGGAGATACGCAGATCCATGTACCGCCCCAGTACCAGCCACTCGGATCTTTCGTGACAGCATACAAACCGCTTGTGCCAACATTATCAAACGAGTCGGTTTCCTAATTATAACCTTCCGCTGAAGCCAACTGACCGGTAGAAGTCAAAGACCAAGACGGGAAGAAGTAACCCATGGTGTTGTTAGCCAAAGAACCAGTTGCATAACCAATTGCATACCAGTCATTTGTCCACTGTTCAATACCATTGCAGATGTAACCACTTGTGTACGCATCATAAATGGTATCGATTGTAGTAATCAGGGTATCGTCATAAGTAAATATGCCATCTGTTACCCATGTTGTGTTTCTAGCGCAATTGTATGCACGCCATACGCCAGCAATGGTATCAGCCATAGCGGTCACGCCATTCGATGCATCATGTACAGTAGCCGCAGTTAACCAGAATGTATCCCAATCGCTTACATATGCCTGCATTTCATCTGGAGTTGTTACGCCCAGATATTCTTTAGCTAAGTCTATACGATATGCATATACACCACCTGCTGCCTGGAAAGAAGCAGCCTTCAAAACGCCTGCATCAGATGTACCAACTGCTACAGTGTAGCTGTAAGCATCCGAATAATCGCTTTTGTCAATGCCCAGTGCAGACAACGGAGCAGAATATTTATCGTTGTTTACATAAGCCATAGTCCAGTCAGCATCGCAGAAATACAAGTCTACATCTTCACCAGAAGAGAAGTATGTGATGTACTGCTTAGAAGCTTCTGTACCATCAGAGCCTACATTTACATAAGTTGTATTCTTAGCAGAAGTAACTTCGAGCATTGCATTCAAGTCCGTGTCAGTCCAACACAGAATGCTCAGCTGATCGCCATCATCGCCCAGTGTGCCGTCCGGAGTAAATATACCGTTGGACTCTGTCGTCGTCACTTCCGTTGTCGTTGCCTTTGTAGTCGTTTTCTCAGTCGCCTTTGTTGTGTCCGCCACGCTGCTTTCTTCTGTTGCTTCCTCTGACGTTTCATTCTCGGCAACAACCACTTCATCGGAAATACTATCGTCACTGCTGCCATCTCCTGTAAAAATCGTATTCACCACGAGTACAGCCGCCACACCAACTGCTACCACTGCACCATAGGAAATTCCACAGAACACGTTTCTTCTCTTGCGACGTTTTTTCATCTCTTCCGTTTGTGCATTGGTGGAATTGTCGTCGGTTTGTTTCTTATAATTGGGATAATTTGGACTATTGGCATAATCAATTTGATTGGCATTTTCTAGAACAGATACACCACATTTCGGACAGAATTTGCCCGTTTTCCGAAGACTTGCACCACATCTGCTGCAAGTAGATACACCGTTTTCCTGTGTCGTACTTTGCAATTTTTGCTGTTGCTCCTCCTGTTCACGGTCTTCTGAACGCTTCCGAAGCTGATACACGAGAATCTGTGCGAGAAACAACAGCGCAATTGCGATAATTAATATTGTGAGAATCATAGATATATTCATTGTTACACACCTCTGTTTTTTGATAAAATTTATTTGTATCTGTGAAATTAGGTTAAACGAGTAGGTTAAGAACGGGACGAACGCCATAACCATAGTCGACATTATTACCACGAGTAGAGACAACGCCGTCGGAATGGACAACCGCCGCATGATTCTGAATATTGCCGGGCGACCGCAGCCACCACCAACTATTAGATTTTCGCTCATTTTCTGTCATATATTGTCTCACTTCGTATAAGCTTAATAAAAATATTTTGTCTGTTGTGTCGTTGCCACCGTCTGTGCCATATGCTGAATTATCGGGAGTAGTTAAATTTGTTTCTGCGATCATTGCTTGTTCTTCTTCGGAAAAGCTGTCGTAAAATTCTCCATTTAAATATGTACGCAGTGTACATTCTTCCCATGTAATAGATTCATATTCCTCGTTATAGGCTCTTTCTTCTATCACATCTTCTGTGATAATGAGCATCGTATCTTCTGTTTTATCTAGGACAATCCAGTTATAATCACCGAATGAAATAATATCGCCAACCTCTGCATTTACATATGTATCCGAAGCTGTGCTTTGTGAACTGTCTTCTGAAATTGTATTCGAATACGTAAGTGCATTGATTCATATCAGAGTAAAAGCAATAATTCCCACAATGAAGCCATAAGCAACAGCACTAATAATCATCCCTATCTGTTGGCATTCTTTTCTCTTATCCAATGCGTCAAGCTTATCCGTAATTTCTATTAAAGCATCATCTCCTGCTTTTGTTTCCGGATAAGCCGCCCCACATTTCGGACAAAATTTCCCCATTTTAGAAAGGCTTGCACCGCATTTCTCACAGACAGGCGATTTCTGTGACTTTTCAATTCCTAGGCGTTTTGCCTCTTCCAGTTCCTCTCGTTCTCGTTTATCCGTACGCTTATGTAGTCGATACGCTAGGATTCGAACGATCAAAAGCAACACGACAACGACAATCAGTGTAATTTCTGCCACACTCATTGTATTAGAATATTTAGTATAATCTTCAAGATGACTTTCAACATAATCTGCTAACATAACACACCTCTAACCCAATTCTGTTTCATTCTTCCACCAAAACCTTATGGAATACTTTTTTGCCTTTTCGCAAAATCGTTTCCCCTTGTGGATATACCACAAATTTCGGGTCAGTAATTTTTTCGTTATTTATCGAGACACCACCCTGTTGTACCAGTCGCCGTGCCTCTCCGTTGGATGGTGCTAAGCCTGTTTTTACCATCAAGGACAATAAGCCAATGCCACCATCTGCCAAATCAGCAGCTGTCAATATAGTCGATGGCATATCCTTTGCAGCACCTGCACCGCCAAATACCGCACGAGCCGTTGCCTGCGCCTTTTCTGCCTCCGCTTCACCGTGTACCAGCTTTGTCAAAGAATATGCCAAAACTTCTTTCGCTTGATTCAGCTGTTGCCCTTTTAAGGTACGCTCCATTTCTTCGATTTCTTCAATCGGTTCAAAAGTCAATAGTTTCAGACACTTGATTACATCGTCGTCCGCCACGTTTCGCCAGTACTGATAAAATTCGTACGGCGTTGTTTTTTCTGCGTCAAGCCATACAGCACCTTTTTCCGTTTTTCCCATCTTTTTCCCCTCGGAGTTAAGCAAAAGCGTAATGGTCATAGCATAAGCATCTTTACCCAACTTCCTGCGAATCAGCTCCGTCCCACCAAGCATATTTGCCCACTGGTCATCACCACCGAACTGCATATTACAGCCGTAATCTTGGAACAACTTATAGAAGTCATAGCTCTGCATAATCATGTAGTTGAATTCTAAAAATGTCAATCCCCTCTCCATGCGCTGTTTATAGCACTCATGAGAAAGCATCCGATTCACACTGAAATGTGCGCCCACTTCTCGCAAAACGTCTACATAATTCAAATTAAGCAGCCAATCACCATTGTTGACAACCAACGCTTTCCCCTCAGAGAAGTCGATAAAGCGGCTCATCTGCTTTTTAAAGCAATCTACATTATGCTGAATGGTTTCTTTCGTCATCATCTTCCGCATATCGGTTTTGCCAGAAGGATCCCCAATCATTGCTGTGCCACCACCGAGCAGAACAATCGGTTTGTTGCCTGCTTCTTGCAGCCGTTTTATCAGAGAAAGTGCCATAAAGTGACCAACGTGCAGACTATCCGCCGTCGGATCAAAACCAATGTAGAATATAGCCTTCCCATTGTTCACCAATTCTTCAATTTCCTTTTCGTCGGTCATCTGGGCAATCAGACCTCTGCGTTTCAATTCTTCAAATACTGTCATTCTTTTTTTCCTTCTTTCCATTATTTTTCGGAGTAACGAAAAGGCTCGTCCTCCGGAATGCTTTCCAGAGGACGAGCTCCTTAAGCGGAATCCCGTGGTACCACCTCAGTTTACTGACTCAAAATCGTGTCAGCCTCTTTGGCGCAATAACGGGCGCAACCGTATCCCCTTACTGCACAAAAACTGTGGTTCGGGGAATCCGCTCCAAGGGGTAACTTCTCCATTTCGATTCGCTTCTCGTTCCAGCATACCGAGCCTCTCTGCACCGAATCGTGAAACAGATACTTCACCTTTTCTAAGCGTTTTCATCAGGTATTATAGCACGCTTTTAGAAAAATGTCAAGAGATTTTGCCCAAAATACACGGAAATCTATTTTCATGAAAAATCCTCAAGATCAGTTTTCATCTTTACCGCTGAACCAAAAAATTTTTTTGAAAAAGTACTTGACAAACACAGAAAAATAGTGTATTATAATACTAGTGAACTAGTACACTAAAATTATTGAAGTGAAAGGAGTTACGTGCATGGAGTTTCAAGCGAACTACCCCCTCTATCTGCAGATCACCGAAGATATCAAACGTCGCATTGTCATTGGTGAACTAAAACCCGGCGATAAACTGCCCTCCGGAACGGATCTCGCCATTGAATATCAAGTCAATCCCAATACCGTTCAGAGAATTTATCACCAACTGGAAAGTGAAGGAATATCCTATTCCAAACGTGGTGTAGGAACTTTTCTCACAAATGACGAAACACTGCCCTCTCGTCTGCGACGGCAAATCGGTATGGCACTTTGCGACAAATTTCTGAAGCAGATGGGAACTTATCATTTTTCTAAAGATGAAATTATACATCTCATTCAATCACAAATACAAAAGGAGGATTCGATATGTTGACATTCGAACACGTAACCAAAAATTATGGCAATTTATATGCCTTGAATGACTTCTCGCTCCAATTTCTGCCCGGTCACGTCTATGCACTGGTAGGACCAAACGGAAGTGGAAAAAGTACAATGATGCGTATTGCAGCGGGATTGGTGAAGCCAACGCTTGGTCAGACATATTTTCAAGGTATGCCCATTGGCGTGGAAAGTAAGAAACGTATCGCCTATATGTGTACCGAACCGTTTTATTACGACTACATGAAAATCCGTGATGTGGAGGAATTTTATAAGGATTTCTTTGTGGATTTCGACGCCAATCGCTTTGCGGACTTGCTACAGTTTATGCAGCTTTCACCCGACTTCAAAGTAAAGTCTCTGTCCTCCGGTATGGCGGCAAAGCTGAAAATTGCTGCCACTTTATCTCGAAATGCACCGGTTATTATGTTAGACGAGCCATTGAACGACATTGACCTCATCGGGCGAGACCAAATTATCCAGAGTATCCTTCGTGGAGCAAATCCAGAAGCAACAATTCTGATTTCCAGTCACCTATTTGATGAATTAGAACCTATTGTAGATCGTATTGTCATGATGGATCGTGGTTCACTTGTTCTGGAGGGAGATCTCAAAGAAATTCGCACCAGATACGGAAAGTCCATTTCTGATTTATACCGAGAGCATTTTGCCGCTGTATACTACCCACCACAGTACGTACAATATCCACCAAATATGTGGCAGCAAGGGCAACCTATGCCACCAGTACCACCGCAACCGCCACAAAATCAGATACCGCCAAATATGTAAAACTTCCGAAAAAGGAGATTTTTATGTCTGAATATTTCAAACACGCATACTGCCGTTCACGCATCTTTTCACGAAGAATCGTTAACGTTTCTCTCATCGTGTGTATCGTTCTACTCATTGGCTGGATTTATGAAATTCGTACAACAGACACATATACTAAAAACAAAAAGGAGAATCATCATGTCTAAACTTTTAAAATATGAATTCCGTCGTTCTCGCATTTTTGTACTGGGAATCGCAGGAATTTCGATTATTCTGAACGCTATTTTTCTTGTCGGCTGGGCATTTGAAATCGGCTTCTTATGTACTTTAGGTCTACTCGGTGAAATCGCTTGCATTGCCTTTGGTTCTACCGCTGTCCTCATCTTTAGCGTCATCAACTTCAACGAGGATATTTCCAAACGTCAGGGTTATCTGCTATTCTCAGCACCACGCAGTTCCAAACAGGTTCTTGGTGCGAAGCTTCTGATGACACTGTTTACTTTTGCAGGATTAACAATTTTATTTGCCATTCTGATTTTTACCGATTGTGCCTATGCTGCCTATCATTACGGTGAAAACATTATTGGATTTTTGCGGGAACTGTTCTTCGATACAAGCTTAACCGGCGAGGAACTTTACAAAACACTATTTACACCATATAACATCTTCGGTATGTTCATGTACTTATTCGATTATATCTTTTCGTTCCTTTGCAAAGTCGTTCTGGCATATATTGCTATTGTTCTGACCAAAACACTGTTAGGCAACAGCAAAGGGCGCATTCTACTGGCGTTTGTTATGTGGTGTGGTGTTTCATTCATATTGTGTTTACTTGCTTCTTTGATTACAACCGCTTTCAATTTCAACACTATCGAAGAAACCTATACTGTTATCAATGCCTTTGTCAGCCTGACAAGTATTTACTTTTCCCCTGTCATGTATTTGCCAGCCTTGCTGATTAATCTTGCCGCCTGTGTCGGTGGATTTTTCTTAGTAGATTGGTTGGTAGATAAAAAACTAAGCCTGTAAAATGAATTCCAATCATACCATCACAAAATAAAAAAATGACACTGTACAAAATCAGTACAGTGCCATTTCTTATTTCAACAATTCCTTACTCTTTCGCAGTGCCAAAAGAATGACAGCATCCATATCATAATATTTATATTCGCCCAAGCGTCCACCAAAGATCACATCCGATTCCTGAGCAGCAAGTGCTTTATATCGCTGATATAACTTCGTGTTTCTTTCATCATTCACCGGATAATACGGTTCATCTCCAAGTTTCCATTCTGAAGAATATTCCCGACTGATCACCGTTTTCGGCAAATCATTTCCATCAGCATCTTTTCCAAACTCAAACCACTTATGCTCTATAATTCTCGTCCACGGTGTTTCTGTATCGGTGTAGTTGACTGCCGCATTGCCCTGAAAATTCGGAATGTCCAAAAGTTCCGTTTCAAACCGCACAGAACGATATTCCAATGCACCCAATTGATACTGAAAATAAGCATCAATTGGACCGGTATAAATCACCTTTTCTGCAAGTGCATCAAGTTCCGACTTATTTTCCAGATAATCCACACCCAGCCGTACTTCAATTCCATCCAGCATATTCGCCACTATCTGTGTATAACCACCGATAGGTATGCCCTGATAGAGTGCATTGAAATAATTGTTATCGAACGTCAATCGTACCGGCAATCGCTTAATGATAAATGCCGGCAATGCCGTACAAGGACGTCCCCACTGCTTTTCTGTATATCCTTTGACAAGCTTCTCGTAAATATCTCTACCGACCAAAGAAATCGCCTGTTCTTCGAGATTCTGCGGTTCATGCGTTATTTCTGCTCGCTGCTCGTTGATCTTTGCTTCAGCTTCTTCTGGAGTAATCACGCCCCACATTTTATTAAACGTGTACATATTAAATGGCATTGAATACAATTCTCCACGATAATTTGCAACCGGCGAATTAGTAAAACGATTAAACACAGCAAACTGATTTACGTAATCCCACACCTGTTTCTCATTGGTATGAAAAATATGTGCGCCATATTGATGCACATGAATGCCTTCCACGTCCTGCGTATAAACATTTCCGGCGATATTCGGGCGCTTGTCAATTACTAAAACAGTTTTCCCTGCTTTTTTCACCTCATGTGCAAGCGTAGCACCATAAAGTCCAGAACCGACGATTAAATAATCATATTTCATTATAATATCCTCTTTTGCGATAAATTGCGTTTTATCTTTTATATGACCTGCCCCATTTTAGATTATTATGACTTTTTCCACTCGTTGACAATTGGCTTTCGCTTTCCACTTGCTAGTACTGGAATCTCGTCAACCATTTCCACTTGAACATTCGCTTCTGCACCGCCCAAAATTTCTTTAATTTGTGCAACGACTTCATCTACATTTTCTTCATTTTCCATGTTTAAGCGAATCACATATTCATATTGTCCTTTTTGCACAAATTGATATTGTATAATGCCGGGCAAATTTTTCAAAATTCTGGAAAAATTCATCGGATGGATAGGATTGTCATGAATGTCATATACCAAATCCATTCTTCTGCCATACAGCTTACTGATATAATCCCAGCCATTACTTTCTACATTTCCCTTTTCACAAATAGCAGTATCTCCGGTATCATAGCGAATCAACAGAAACGCATGGTTAAATAAATCTGTAATGACAATACGACTCAATTCTCCGTATGGTGCCGGCTTATCCTCGTCCAACTTTAAAAATTCAAATACATAACCAGAATGATTCAGATAAAAAGCATTACTATCGACTTGCTGTTGTCCCATCATTCCCGCTTCTTCATTTGCATAAGTTTCTACGATTGGAATCCCCCAAAGTTCCTGCCACGTATCTTTCGCATACTCTGATAAACTTTCAGACGTGGAAAAACAAACACGCAACGATTTCATATCGGAAAGATTGCCCTTTCCATCTTTAAAATAGTGTGCAATTGCTTCATAATAAGAGGCATAAGCACGCAACGCAACAAGGTTTCGTTTCTTCACTGTTTTCACAAGTTCAGAAATAGTCGCATCGTCCATATGCTTTACCTGAATGGCATAAATATTCTCTCTAAATTCCTGTTTCGTATTTTTATGATGCCAACTTGTCCAAACACGACACTGTCCCAATTTCTCATGAGAACGAAATCCGGCTGTTTCATTGAAATATTTTATTTCGCCAACTCTTCGATTCCTCTTTCCAGTATCCTGTGGAATTGCAAATGGTCTGCCAGTACTTCCGCTTGTTCTTTGAATAAACAATTCACCATTTTGACCGGGAATTTTGTTCACTGGAATTGCAACTTGATCATAATTTTCAATCAAAATATTTTTATTGACAACTGGAAAATTCGACAGTGGTTTCCCTCTATAAGATTGATAAAAAGGAGAGTACCTCGTTGCATAAGCCAACATTTCTTTCAAATGCTGCTCCTGAATAACCTTTCCTTTTTCGTAGGACGAGAGTACATTTTTCATATCATCATAATATCTATGAACCGGTTTCTTATGAAAGTAATCAGTTGTCCAAAATGCAGTTCTTTTCAAGAAGGCTTCTATCCTCCCCCAGAAGTTTTTTCCACTCATTTTCTCTAACATCTCATCCCATGACAGAATATGGTATTCCCTCAAAATCACTCAAATAAATTGGCAATCCGTCCACATCCCGAAGCATGATATTATTCTCTGGGAACTGCATCGTCAATTCATCAGGAATTAAATCCTTTTGACCACTAAGCAGAAGCATTTGATATTCTGAGAAATTGAAACCGGCATTGGCAAAAGTAGACGTGAACGCCACGTGTCTGAGATTGATTTCTGTCACCATCGGCTTTCCATCAGCATTTTCTTTTAAATCGACAACAACTAATCCATTCATGGTTTCGCCCGTCGTAGAAGCCACATATTCTACTGCATTTCGTGCGACATCAAAAACATTTTCATCATTTAACAGCTTGCCTCTACTGGTATTTCCTGTGATTCCGGAAACGGCAACTTTTGCCATCAAATAATCAATTCTTTGTGCAACACCGTATTTCAACAACTTTCCATTGTCATACATCAAAAAACACGCCAGATTCCGACCCGGTAAAAATTCGGAAAGCATAAACGTATCCACTTTTTTATTAATACAAAGCCACGCTTTCAACTCCTCATAGTTGTCCGGTGCAAAGGAACCCATGCCGGAAGTAGTGCCCTCTGAATAATCCCGAATCCACATGGGATAAGACAACTTTACAGAATTTGCACTCTCTAATATTTCTTTCTTATTCACCAGTTGAAAATCTGGTGTCAAACCAGTACCCTGCAAAAGCTCATACAGATGTAATTTGCTTAAAACAGCTCTTCCAAACTTTGGTGGAATGCGGAAAAACTTCACCGGAAATGGATTTTTGCTCCAGTATAGTGCTTCCGGTTCCGGAATGATAATAGCATATTCAATATCGTGTGCATCGATAATTTCCTGTATTGCTTCACGATAATTGGGAGCGTGATACGCCGGAACCTGATAGACCCGACTGTACAGTCCCTCATAAATGCCATATAAATTGTAGCACACGTCTGTTCCAATAAATTCACACTGGTCCTTAAAATAAGCACTGCGATTTAGGGAACGTACCACCGAACGTGATGTTACACCGCAGGCACCGGTAACTAGAATTTTGTACTTTTTCTCCATAATCATACACCTTTCACTTTCAATCGTTTCTTGTTTCAAAATCTGCCTTTTTCTGTCTTTTCTTCATCATTGATTTTATCATATCTAAAACATAGTAAAATTCTTCCAGCTTCAGTAATCTCGAACCACCGATATAAATTGCAGCTCCCAAAATCACTTGAATCACCAATGTTAAAATATCTGGTAAATCAAGCAATGTGATTGGGAAAACACAGCCCCCCATGAAAACTGCCAACAAAATACCCGGTAAAATATCTTTCAACTGTGACAAATAACCATAATCCAATAGCCTTCTATTCGGCCATGAATTGATTAGCTGACTGAGTAAGCTCGTCACCAGAAGGCTAAGAGCCATTGCTTTTACCCCAAACCACATGGAAATTAACACTGCTGCCATTCCCACAATTTTTTTCAAAATTTCAAGTTTTAAAAAGAGATCACTTCGTCCCATTGCTTTTATCGCATTCAGATTTGCCGTATGAATCGGATAGAACATATAAGTAATACAAAAAATACGTAAAAAGAATACACATGAAAGCCACTTTTCTGTCAACAACAATCGTATCAATGGCTCAGCAACAAAAGCAATACCCATCATCAAAGGTGCAAGAATATACACACTCGTCTTAATCGATCGACGCAGCATAGATTTTATCCTTGTCACATCATTCTGTTCTTGAGACATAACGGGGAATAAAACACTGTCAATAGAATTATTAATATTTGTGATAAACAAGTTTGGAATTTGTTTTCCTTTATTGTAATATGCGAGATCATCCGATGAATACAATTTTCCGATAATAAGAGAACGCAAATTATTATAAACGGTATCCAATAAGCTTGAGGCCAACAGTTTCCAACCAAATCCAAATAGCTGTTTTAACCGCTTCAATGAAAATTGTTTTGTCGGTCTCCATCTGACTGTAATATACAAAATGCAAGTGTCAATAAAGACATTGATTACCTGCTGTGCTACAATTGCCCAAGCACCAAAGCCTAGATATGCCATCGCAATTCCAACAACGCCAGCAACGATCGTTCCACCTAACGTGGAAAAAAAGAATTTCCGAAATAACAGATGCTTTGAAACATACGCTTGTTGTATATTTTTCAAACCAGCGATAATAATCGTCAGTCCCACCACTCGTACCATAGGTGTTAAGGAAGGATCATCATAAAAGCTTGCAATAAGTGGTGCTATCGCAAATAAAATCGCATAGACAACAACGCACATGACAATATTAAAATAAAATACAGAAGAAAAATCAAGCTGATCTGCATTCTTTTTTTGTATCAAAGCGTTTCCCATACCGCTGTCCACAAACACTTGAAATATGGTTGTAAAAACAGTAATCAACGCTACCGTACCATATTCTGTTGGTGTCAGCAATCGAGCCAATACAATTGAAACAACAAAAGCAACTCCTTGCGCGCCACAGCGTTCTGCAAACCGCCAAATCATATTACTCAGCGTTTTGATTTTGATTTGATTTTCTTCCATCCAAGTCTTCCTTTCCACTCCTTACGCTTTTGATACTGCCAATCAACAGCTGTTTCCTGTTCCCCCTCACTTCTTACATTTTAACACAACTTCACATATTCTGTCAACATCTTCAAATGACAAATCTGCATAAAGCGGTAATGTAAGAACACGTTTGCTGATATCCAAAGCAGTCGGTGTCAGATTCACATCAAATCTCCCATGGAAACAACCAAAAGTATTGGTCAACGGATAGAAATATTTTCTTACTCCAATTTCCTCGTTGGCGAGTGCCATTTGTACTTCATCTCGTGTCGCACCAAATATATCCTCCCAAAATACCACAGGAAAATAGGCATAATTAGACGTTACATCTTTTTGGATAGGATTCAAAGAAATTCCATCAACTTGATCTAAGTGCATCCAATATCTATCAACCACTGCCTTTCGCTTTTCGATTTCACCATCAAGATGGCGTAAATTACAAATTCCCATCGCCGCTTGGAATTCATTCATTTTGGCATTGCCACCTATGTACTGTACCTCTTCCGGACCACGAATTCCAAAATTTTTGATATCCTTTAACACTTCTACAAGTGATTCGTCATGAAAGCAAACTGCTCCGCCCTCTACAGAATGAAATACTTTTGTTGCATGAAAGCTAAATATGGATGCATCGCCAAAGGAAGCAGAACTTTTCCCTTTGTATGTTACACCAAATGCATGGGCTGCATCATAAATCACTTTCAGATGATATCGATCTGCAATTTTCTGAATTGCTTCAACATCACACATATTCCCATAAACATGAACTGGAACAATCGCACAAGTTTTCTCTGTAATCAGCGACTCTATTTTCATTACATCAATTGTAAAATCTGTTGCATGAATATCACAAAAAACCGGTGTCAACCGATTCCGTACAATCGCATTTGTTGTAGAAGCAAAGGTAAACGGCGTTGTAATCACCTCACCGCCATCTGGAAATTGCATTGCAGCAATCACATTTTCCAACGCCAAGTGACCGTTGGTGAAAAGAGAAACATATGGCACACCAAGCTTTTCCTCCAGTGCAGCCTGAAACGCCTTATGCTTTACACCCATATTGGTAAGCCAGCGGCTATCCCACAATTCCTTGATTTCCGCACAATACTCCTCATATGTTGGCATAGAAGAACGGGTGACTAAAATTTTATTTGACATTTATGGCTCCTTCCTTTATCTAAAAATAAACACGACTAAAATCATGTACATGAAAGGTGTATATTTTCATTTCAAGCTCTTCAGTTTTCTCAAAAATTTATAAAATTGGGGGGCTCTTTGTGCAATTCTAAATTTCATGCTTTCCTTCAGTGGCAAATAAGACAACCACTCTTTTTTGGTCATTTGTGCTGCTTCTAATGCTTCATCTAGGCATGAAGCATCTAGCCATGCAATACGATTGATTAAAAAAATTTCACATTGACATACCGCATCGTGGTATGTACCACCTGCTTCCTTGTCATAAATATAATTTCCTTTTATTGATCGAATCCAATGTGCGCACTTCTTTTTGCTTGATTGCTCTTCATATCGAGAACTCCAATTCCCTTCGCTCCATAATCTTCTACATGACATTGTTTCATCTAAATACCAAAAATCACCACTATCTAGTGCATAGCGAATCCACCTTTGATCTCCATTAAAATAATCCGCATACTTTGGTTTATTCTTTTCTCGCTCAACCATAACTTCACGCCGAAGAAAAAAAGAACTCGTGTGAAACGGATAACCAGCTATCCGAAAAATACAATCTGCTATTTTTTCTTTTGATTGCAAGCCGTCTTGCAATTGATACATTTTCTCTGGAATCACTCTTTCGTTTTGTGTTCCATCTTCGTTTACACACTGCACCTTGTGAACACAGATACTGCAATTTGAATTTTGTTCCATAATGTCAAATTGCTTTTGCAATTTCAAATCATCGCACCAATAATCGTCTCCCTCACAAAAAGCAAAGTATTTGCCTTTTGCCTTCGGCATCAAAATACTCGAAATAATTTTAACACCTTGAGAATATTGATTTTTCTTTTGATAAACTGGTTTGATGATTTTTGGATATTTTTTTTCATATGCACGGATAATCTCAGCTGTACCGTCAGTTGAAGCGTCATCATGAACTAACACCTCGAAAGGAAATGCAGTTTTTTGTGAAACAAATCCTTCCAACGTTTTTTGAATATATTTTTCCTGATTATAGGTGATACAAAACACTGTCACTTGTATTTCAGAATTTGCAGCTATATTCTCCATTTTATCTATCACCATACATTCGCTCATAGTATCCCTGATACGCACCCGAAATAATCTCACTCCACCATTCCAGATGACTCAAATACCACTGAATTGTCTTTTGAATGCCATCTTCGAACTTCGTTTCTGGCAGCCAGCCAAGCTCGTCATGAATCTTAGTCGGATCAATGGCATAGCGCATATCATGACCCTTGCGATCAGTCACATAAGTAATCAGATTTTCCGGTTTACCTAGTTCCTTACAAATTAACTTTACAATATCAATATTTCGCCATTCATTGTGTCCGCCAACGTTATACACTTCTCCAGTCTTCCCCTTGTGAATGATCAGATCGATTGCACGGCAATGATCCTCCACATAGAGCCAGTCACGAACATTCAAACCTTTACCATAAACCGGCAAAGGCTTATCCGACAATGCATTGATAATCATTAGCGGAATCAATTTTTCCGGAAAATGATAAGGTCCATAATTATTGGAACAACGACTGATTGTCGCCGGCAATTCGTAGGTTCTATAATATGCCATCACAAGTAAATCTGCGCTTGCTTTCGATGCACTATACGGAGAGCTTGTGTGAAGTGGTGTCGTCTCCGTAAAAAATAAGTCTGGTCGATCCAATGGCAAATCTCCATACACCTCATCTGTGGAAACCTGATGATACCGCTGAATGCCATATTTCCGGCAAGCGTCCATAAGAACAGCCGTACCCATAACATTGGTCTGCAAAAAAATACCGGGATCTTCAATGGAACGATCCACATGAGATTCCGCCGCAAAATTGACCACAATATTCGGCTTCTCTTCTTCAAATACCTGATACACTGTCTCTCTGTCACAGATATCCGCCTTAACAAAACGAAAATTCGGATGATCCATCACAGACTGTAAAGTCGACAAATTACCTGCATAAGTCAACTTATCCAAACAAATGATCCGATCTTCCGGATAGTTTTTCAACATATAAAGCACAAAATTCGAGCCAATAAATCCAGCTCCACCTGTAACAATTATCGTCATGATTTCCCCTCCACAAGTGACAAAATATATTGCCCATATTCTGTCATACGTAAATTTTCGCCTAGCTTTTGCAATTGTTTTGTCGAAATAAACCCTCTGTGCCATGCAATTTCTTCAATACAAGATATATAAAAGCCCTGCATCTCCTGTACCATTTTTACAAAATCACCCGCTTTGTGCATTCCCTTTGGCGTCCCAGTATCTAGCCAAGAAATACCACGCCCCATCAGCGTTACCTGAAGCCGACCTTGTTGTAAATAGTAATTGTTAATTGATGTAATCTCAATTTCCCCTCGTGGAGACGGCTTCACATCCTTCGCAATTGCCACAACATCATTATTATAAAAATAAAGTCCCGGTACAGCGTAATTTGACTTGGGATGTTCCGGCTTTTCTTCAATCGAAATCACTTTATGCTGTTTATCAAATTCCACAACGCCGAACGCCGTCGGATCCTTGACTAGGAAACCAAAAACCGCTGCACCATATGCTTCCGCCTGATGCATCGCCTTTGTCAATAGTGCGGTTAAATCTTTTCCGTAAAAAACATTATCTCCTAAAACAAGGCACACACTGTCATTGCCAATAAAATCTGCACCCAAAACAAACGCATCCGCCAAGCCACGAGGATGATCTTGGATTTTATAGGAAATGTGAATTCCCAGTTTTTCACCATCACCCAATAATTTTTGATAATTCGGTATATCTGTCGGCGTAGAAATCAACAAAATATCTCGAATTCCTGCAAGCAGCAAAACCGACAGCGGATAATAAATCAACGGTTTATCATAAATTGGCAGCAGCTGTTTGCTCACTGAAATCGTATTCGGATAAAGACGTGTGCCTTTCCCACCAGCGAGAATAATTCCTTTCATGATATACTCCCCCTTTACATTATTCCATATGCTGTTTAATGCTCCATAACCACTGCAGCAACTTCCATTGCTTATGATCTATCAACGTATAAATCACCTTATCCGTTGCTTCTGTCAAAACTGATGTTCGTTTCAATTCTCCCATTAACATTTCTATTTTAGGTAGCGTACGGATTCGACTTGCTTCTTTTTTCTGCTGATTCCATGATTCCGGATATTTCATATGTAACGGACCAAACCGAAAGATTACTTTCATTTTCGTAAAGGCTTCCATCAAATATGCTCGATACAGTTCGCTGTCCTGAATCAAATTCGTGTCTTCCAAACATTGTTTTCTTTTTTGAATAATGTACATATTGATATCCAAATTTCGAGGATTGTAGTCTTCCTGATATCCCTGCAAATGTGCATATCGATAAATATACAATGGTCTATCAATATATCGTATCCATCTAGCAGCATGGAACACATACATATTAAAAAGGTTGTCCTGCATTCTACGCAAATCCAAATCAAATCGAAGATGATGCCGTTCTAGAAATTCCTTCCGATAGAGCTTTCCCCAAGGCACTCCTATCGCTGTATATGCCTTCTGTGGCTGGTGATAGTCCGCTTGCAATAGCTGCATAAATAATTCTTTTTTCTCTACAAGCGTTCGATAAGTGCGATCTCCTGCAAAAAAAGAATTATTCTCTTTTTTATCATCCAAAAGCACTTTACAGCAACAACATACAATATCTGTTTCTGCATCACAATTTTGCAGTAACATCTCCACGATATTCTTCTCTACATAATCATCCGGATCTGCAAACATAATCCAATTACCGGATGCATTATCCAAGCCTTTGTTTCTCGCTGCCGAAACGCCCCTATTTTCTTGATGAATTGAGATGCAATTCTCATAACGTTCCGCAAGCGCATCGCACATTTCACCACCATCATCCGGCGTACCATCATCTACCAAAATAATTTCGATGTTAGAAAAGGTTTGCACAAGAAAACTCTTGACGCAAATTTCAATGTATTCTTTTGGGACGCAATAAACTGGAATAATCACACTAACCAAATTTTGCTGTTGGTGCATGGTAATCTCCTCCTTTTTCGTGATTTTTACTCTGACACTTTCCCTCTTGTAGCCACCATTGTCAAAAGAAAATAGAATGTAAGATTTTGAAATGGTATAATCGTTATTACAAACATCACCAAAAACAGCAAATAAAATATCAGTTTATTCCAATCCTTTCCCAATATACAAATAGTGACACCCCAAAAAATAGGAAAAAGATATAATAAAAATAAATACAATCCGCCTTGGGTCAAAATTGGAATAATTGAATTCGAGAAGCCATAATTTCCATATTCTAATACAAGTGCACTTGTGCCATAACCATACCCAAAAATCGGTTTTCCAAACCATGCCCGAAAACCATTGACAAAATCATATAATCGAGAAGCACCAGAAGCAGATGCACTCGAATTCAACTTTGTCGAGAGAAAATAAAAAACAATCAAAGCAACGAGTAAACAAAGCAATGGAATCAAAACACTCTTCGCAATCATGCTGAACCAGCTTTTGGATGGCCTTAGCCCACGCTTTAACATAATTTTTATTCCAAGTGCCAATACCACAATTGCGATTCCTGTCGTAGAAGTTGTGGATATGATGCCCAACACCAATATCACACATACGAGAATCCGCTTTTTTTTGCGCAAATAAATCTCAACCAAAAATGCCAGCGAGAACACCAAGCTGCACATCGGTGCTTCTGTAAAAATGGCTGTATTTCGAATGATTCTTCCAATCCCAGAAAGATAGATGGTTTGCGTTTCAAAATAAATACCATAATAAACTTGAATGTTCCCCTTTGCATCTCCGCTTGCACTGCCCCAATCTAAAATCCAAGTACCCGTTGATGGAATCCAATCCAAGAGAGAGCCGAATATCCAAAAGAAAAGGGAGATACCTGCAATCATAACGACTATATTTGAAAATTTCCGCATGGTATCCTGCATTCTGTCCTCCACTAGAAAACAATACAGTAAGAGCACCATAACTTCCATTATAATTTTCAAAAAAACGCTATCCTTATATGGATCCACGACGTAAAACAACAAAAGATACAAAAAAACACCGACAGCGATCATCAACGTCCAAGTAGTACGTTCCCGTGAAAACTTATTTTTGGTCAGTACACACCCAGCCACCGCAAAAGCCATTAATAAAACGACGAAATTATTCATCCAATCCATCGCTGGCGTGTGTACATAAACAGAACGTGTATTTAAAATCAAAGAAAATGCAAAAATATATTGAAAAAACAAAAATAGCTTATCTTTAGAAATCGAAATATCTTTGATTTTTATGCCTTTTTGCTTTGACACTTTAACAATTGATTGCATACTCAAAAATCACATTCCTTCGCATTGACGCAATGCCGTTTTCAAGAAAATGCCATCCCGAAGTATCTCAGAAATCTGCATGACATGATCTACCATTTCTTGATATTCTTCTTCCGAAATATTTTGTATCTGCTTCTCTAAATCCAACAAGGAAGATACCACAATACCAACGTGATGTTTCCGAACAAAATCAGCCATTGCTGCCTGTTCCCAAACAACAACCGGCACTCCGGCAGACAGATACAGCGACGTTTTATGCGGATTATTATATTTCAAGTACGTACCCGTCGATCCTGCACAGGATTCTATTGATATTCCATCCCACACGATACCAAAGGAACCTTTCAGCTGAAGTGGCAATTCACTTGGTGGAAATGCACCATGATAATGAATCCGGTCATACCACCCCTTTTGCTCTTGAATTCCAACGCCATAGAGATGTACTTCGCCTTGATACTGCTGCAAAAAATCCCGAACATAAGGACATTTTTCAAAATTTAAATTTCCTGCAATTACAACAGAACGATCAAACTTCCGAATCGGTGGCATCCCCTCATATAAATAATCAAATATCTCTAAATTTGCGATTTTCTCGGAAGAAATTTGATAATTTTTGCTTAACAAGGCAGTCATTTTGGAATTGTGCGAAATTACACAATCATACTCTTGCAAAATTTGAAAATCATGTATCTTTGCTGTATTGTCGCATTTCAAGCCACGCATACTGGGCAAATCATGAATCACTGCAATCAATTTTAACTGCTTCTTTTTTTTTACACGAGGCAGCATCCATTTCGATGCATACACCCCACTTTGCATTGGATGTTGAATCAGTAAGACATCGCCATTTTGCAACTTTTTCGAAACCCTATGCCATCCCAAAAAACAATTTACATTTTTCAAAAGCTTATGCCAAGCCGATTTGGAATAACAATCATCCTTATATATAAAATCTAAATCCTGGTACGAAAGACTTTGCACAATTTGCTCCACATCATCTCTCGCCTTGGATCCTGCATTATATGCACTATCATACTTTTCTTTTAAAATATATTTCATACTAATTTCCCCATCACACTATTTATAACTTATTATAACTTAATTTTCTAAAATATTTTGCAAGTCCTGTCGAATATTCTCCAGATAAAAAGCACTTGCAGTCTGAATCGCATTCTGGCAAAGTACATCATATGCCGAAGTAGAAAATACATCGATACACGTTTCTATCTTTTCACTCAACGCCTCTGCATTATCAACTTGAAACTGAAATCCATTCTTATTTTCTTGTACATAATATTTTGGTGCAGCAAAATCACTAGAAATCACTGGCGTTCCACATGCCATCGCCTCAATTGCAACAAGACCTAAGCTTTCCCCTTCTCTTTTGGTTGGAAAAACAAAATAGTCAACAGCATTATACCAATTCGCCAACTGCTCCTGCGACACAAGCTGATCGATTATTTTCACATATTCTGTCAATGCTAGTATATCGCATAGTTGCAATAACTGCTGCGATTCTGCACCCTTTCCCAAAATCAAAAAATCTGCACATAGATTTTTCTTGACACAGATGGAAATTGCTTTTAAAAAAACATCCCATCCTTTTCCGGCACTGATTCTTCCAATCATCGCAAAAACCGGTCGTTTTTCAAAAAATCCAAACGACGCCCTTAATTCTTGCTTCTTTTCCGGCGAAGCCATATAGAACATATTCTTATCAATGCCACCTGAAGGATATACAAAAACACATTTGTCCGCCAGATGATATTTTTCTACTGTATAATTTTGAAAGTAAACACTTGGTACAACTACAGTTTCACACACTTTCAAAATTGCTTGCGTATATTTTTGCATTTTTTCTTGCTTTGGATTTTCTGGCACTACGTCGCTACCATGCACATTGACAAAAATTTTTTTCTTCCTCAATTTATTTGCAAATAGAACCGGTGGCGAACTATGCGAAGCGTAATGCACATAGACCGCATCATATGAAACAAACAGCATACGCACGACAGTTCCTACATAAAACTTCATATAGCGCAATAGCTTTTGAATTGGATTATCCGCTTGTTTCATGACACTTGTATCATAAGCGATTTGTAAAGAGTCCAGCTGCTCGCAAAAATGCTTTACAAATATTCCATAAGATGGGTGCTTTTCATCTGGAAACATATTTGACACTATAAAAAATTTCATTTTACATCTCCTAAATAAATTTGATCAATATATTGACAAATCGAATTTATAATATTTTCTGTATTTGATTGGTACGATGCAAACATCTTTTCTCTTGTTTCTAGACACACATCCCCAAGCTTGTCTAAATCCAAGCAGCTGGAAATCAAATTGCTGTTTGTGAATTGCTCTATTAATTGCATCTGATGATCATCCACATGTTCATGATACCGTACCAATCTTGGTACCGCAATTACCTTTTTTCCACTTTTCACCGATTTCATGATCACACCAGTTCCGCCATGGGTAATAACAAGATCTGATGCAGCAATTTTCTCTTCAAATTCGGTACAATTTAAAAATTTTGCATATGCATAATACTGAGGCAAATATTCAGAATAGCCAATCTGTGCAAATACTTCTTCAGAAATGATTTTTTTTTCTACTAGATCATCAATTGCCTTTAAAAGTCGATCAAATTGAAATTTTTGCGATCCAACTGTAACAAAAATCATCAATAAATACCCCCAAGATAAATCGCATTTGGGTACACCTCCAACATGGACTCCCATTGTACATAAAATTGATCTGCAATCCGATACATCAATCTGCCAGTTTCCGTAGGTGTTGTGACTTTTGCAAATGATTCGATATATATCAATTTCTTTCTCATTAGTTTTGCAATAAGACAAATCGGAATCATCGCCAATACACCAGTGCAAACGACGACATCCGGTTTTTCCTTATGAAAAATTCGACACGATCGAAAAAAATTTATCATCATACAAAATAAAACCATATGTTCCTTCCGATTCACCTGACGCATATAATATACTTTCTCCATAGAGGATTTTAATGCATTATAATCCGTTTCTTCCGTAATGATAAAACTATCATATGTTTCCATCATTGGTCTCAACATGGACAATTGCTCAAAATGACCACCAGAAGAAGCCGCAAAACAAACCTTAATATCTTCTCTTTCTTTTACAATTTTTCCCTTTTTCACCATTTCTACTGTCCTTTCTTCCCATATAACGCAATCCATTAATCTTTCATAAAAATATCTCTCGTATAAACCTTATCCCACACATCATCTAAACAAGGATCATAGCGATTGGCGATGATAACATTGCTCCTCGTTTTAAATGATGTCAAATCGTTTACCACAATACTTCCAAAAAATGTGCTGTTGTTTTCCAACGTAGGCTCGTACACAATAACTTCCGCGCCCTTTGCCTTAACACGCTTCATAATCCCTTGAATAGAAGACTGTCGAAAATTGTCACTGTTCGACTTCATTGTCAGTCGATATACACCAATAACAATCTTTTTCTCTTTTTTACAATTATAATTATTGTCCTCACCATAAGAATAGTATCCAGCTTTTTGTAGCACACGATCGGCAATATAATCCTTTCTGGTACGATTGCTTTCAACAATTGCTTCAATCAGGTTTTCTGGTACATCAGCATAATTGGCAAGCAGCTGCTTTGTATCCTTTGACAAACAATAGCCGCCATATCCAAAGCTCGGATTATTATAGTGTGTTCCAATTCTAGGATCCAGACAAACACCCTAAATGATTTGTTTTGTATCCAATCCCTTCATCTCAGCATAAGTATCTAACTCGTTAAAATATGACACACGCAATGCCAAATAAGTGTTGGCAAAGAGCTTAATTGCCTCTGCCTCCGTAAAATTCATGAATAGCGTATCGATATTTTCTTTTGCTGCACCCTCCTGCAGCAATGCCGCAAACATATGCGCCGCTTCCATCAATCGTGCATCTTCTTTGTCTGTCCCTACAATGATACGACTTGGGTAAAGATCGTCATACAATGCCTTTGATTCCCGTAAAAATTCCGGACTAAACAAAATATTTTTGCTGCCAGTCTTTTCCCGAATATTCTTTGTAAATCCAACAGGCACAGTTGATTTAATCACCATAAATGCATTTGGATTATATGTCATCACTAAATCAATGACGTTCTCCACTGCTGACGTATCAAAAAAGTTTTTTTCAGAATCATAGTTTGTCGGTGCGGCAATCACCACAAAATCCGCATCCGTATACGCCGCTTTCGCATCCAGTGTTGCAACCAAGTTCAGTTTCTTCTCAGCCAAGTACTTCTCAATATACGTATCTTGAATTGGTGATTTTTTTTGATTAATCAAATCCACCTTTTCCGGTATGATGTCCACTGCCATTACTTGATTGTGTTGTGCAAGCAATGTTGCAATGGATAAGCCAACATAGCCAGTTCCGGCTACTGCAATTTTATAATTTCCCGATTTTTTAATTTCCAATTTTTTAGCCCCTTTACTGTTTCTATCTTTTTGAAGTATTCCTAAAAATCACATATCACATGAACTTTTAGAACTACTTATTTTTATTTAGTATAACACAACCCATATAAAAAGTCAAGTCATTTACATGAGTATCACAAAAGTATGTCGCTGATGCTTTTTTAGAAGATCCACATCTTCTGCAAAATGCAATAGAATCCTTAAATTTATTATACACATAATCCGTACAAATATCAAGCTGTAAGTAATACTTTTTTTATGCTAAAAGCTACGCAATTTCTATACGTATTTTATAAAACATTCCACATTATGCTTTACTCATCCGCTATATAAAGCTCCTGTATTTCACCCACTTCTCCTTGTAATTTATAAGTAATTGTTCGCATGAGTTCAGTTTCTGTTTCTATCGTTTCTGTTTCCATTTCTACCATTTCCACATCTTGAAAGAAGTTTTCTTCAAATCGTTGTTGTTGTTCTGTTAAATTTTGTTCTGCTTCCTCCAATGTAAACGTAATCGTATGTATACGGTATTCTTGAAACGTCTTTCGATAAATTCCAATAGGCAATTCTTTTCCGAAAAGAGAAAACCAACAGTAATTTTCCGTCTGTATACTGTCCTCATACGGATTTTCTGTACTACCAAGGGGAATATGCCATGTAAAAAGATCCAAATATTTCCTCGTTGTGGAAACGCCTGTGGCAGTACGTACTTCTTGCACATAATCACAATGAAACGTCTGTACTTGCGTATATATGCCAGTTACACTACCAGTGGCGTGTCGTATGGAAAGATGACCCGTTTCATCCATGACTACACCGCTCACCAACAAATCACCCTTTCGGACATAATCGCCCACCAGATGCATCGTATACCCTGTATATACAGAAAGCGACACAATTTCTGCATTCTGACTGGCAACAATATTGCAAGGCACTCTCGTCTCCGACATTTCTGGCTCTGGTGTTGCCTCTGTCACTTCTACTACCAGGCGATTTCCTGTATGACGGATTCCCACCCACGACAGTTCCTCCACATCTGCTCGCAATTTATGCTCACAAGCAGTAAAATCAATTTTTGGAATCCAGCTTCCTCGTTTTACACCCTGTTCCGCCAAAATCGCCAAAATTTCAGTATTTGTCGCATTGCTATTCCCGATAATTTCAATCTGCATGACAATATTTGAGCCGTAAAACAATAATCCCATTGAAAGAAGTACACCAATAGGGACACTAAAGCGAAACCGATAACGTCGCAGGAAATATCGCAACGTTTTTCTCGGTGTCCATTGAATGGCAACACCGTATTGCTTTGCAATTTTTTCTGCCTGACTACGTTTTGCCTCCACAATCAAAAAGCAATACGTATCTCCCTGACAACGCTGCCTACGACATTCTAGATTTTTCTGATGTAGTGCGTTAATAAAACGATAAAGTTTTCCACCACTCGCTTGCCCCAGATATTCTCCACGCAGTTGTTGTTCAAAGCTTTTCATCATATACACCCAATGGTATAAATTGAATGGTTTGAATTTCTCCGGTAATTAACAGACAATCCGGCGAGCGACTGTCAGTCAGCAAATTGTTGCCCCATATTTCCATACGAAATTCATCGGTTTCCACAACAATGCGAATATCATGATATTCGATAATACGTCGACAATTTTCCAAATATAACTCCCGATTTCCACACATTTACAGAAACGTTTGCATACAAAGCACCTTTTTCCCAAATGTTGCTACCTTTGATTTCATATTGCTCACCTCACATCATAAAAATATGCGAGGCTTCCTTTGATTATGCAAAATAGGAAACGGACTCCTTCGAAAAAAATCTGTTCCAATCAATCGCTATATACGGTGTCCTTCAATAATTCTTGTGCCGCAGAAAAGTCAATTTCCAGTACAGATTCGCCATCAATCGTCGCATCTGAATACATTCCGTCTGCTGGAATACGCTGTTGCTCCAAATCATAAAAAGCGAGTTGAAATGGAGATATTACAGCATAAGAATATAACGACAGGATCGACATATTTGTCGTCAACTCTGGCAATGCCGTCAAACAAATGGATACGAGTCGAATGGGATTTGCCATTGCTTTTTCTATGACCTCTTGCATAACAGAACGTTGTCTTTCGGTACGCTCGAAATCTGCGTTTCCCACATAACGAATTCGACTATAAGAAAGTGCCTGCTTTCCATTCAGTATCAGCGTTCCACCACCGTCCAGCAGATCGTCATCTTGATCGTCCCCCATAATCTCATTAACCTCACTGATTAAAATTTCATTGATTGTCTCTGCCTCTTCATCGGAAATTGTCATTTCAATGCCACCAACTGCATCAATAACATCTGCACATGCTTCAAATGTAAACAATACATAATCATCAATGCTAATGTCATAATTATATTCTAGAGTATCCATCAACAGCTCTGCACCGCCATAAGAATACGCCGCATTCAGCTTACCACTTCCGTAACCTGGAATTTGTACATAAGCATCTCGCATAAATGAAGTCATATAGATATCATTCGTTTTTGAATTAATGGAAACTAGGATCATCGAGTCACTTCTGCCTTGGTCCTCCTCCGGATCACGAGAATCTACGCCAATGACCAAAACGCTTTTCACATAAGATTCGTCCATACTGCCATCGGTGTAACTCCGATCTCCTGCAGAAACACGATCCATACTCAATATTCCAATCAATGCAATTACAGAGTACAGCACAAACAACATTACAATAATAATGCAAACCGTTTTAAGCAATCGACCTACAAAAGAACCATTTGGATTTTTTCGTTTTCTTCTCTTGCCACCGCTCGCTTGCCGTGATGAAATCTTACGCTTTTGTTGATTGCTTTGATTACTGTTATTATTATAGTAATACGGCTGATTTTGCGGACGGGATGATGCACTGGCGTTGTTTCGATTGGAACGATAATTATTATTATTTACTCCGCCATAATTTTGCCCATTGTTATAATACTGCCCATTATTATAATACTGCCTATTGTTTTGCGTTCTATAATTCGGTGGCTGCCCATAGGTATTGTAAGAATAGGGATTGTTTTGTGAATAGCCATTTTGAGAATTAACATTTTCATAGCCATTCCCAACATATCCATTTTGCGCCATTCGATTTTGTGCAGCTGCTTGCTGCCGAATCTGATCTGCACTCAATTCACGAGTATCATATGCGTCTGTGCTTTTTCCATCATTTGCGGCTTGAAAAAAAACCGTTTCTTCTCCATCGGTATTCTTTCCATTTTTATTTTTTCCCACTTCAAACGACCTCCTTCCTAAGGTCTTCAGATATCGCTTTTGAAATCACGAATCCTCAATTCCTTATTTTAACCGCCATGATTGTAATTAACGTTAAAACCAGGTGATAAACAAGGAAAAATTGCGCTGTCATTGTTTCATATGCACCAGTAAAAATATGAATCGTCGCCAGAACCAGTCCCAACAGTGCAGAAATCACTTGCATAATCACGCCTATAACCGAAGCACGTCGAACTCGTTTTGCGCCTAACAACAACTGTGCAGCACCAAATCCTTCGTTTCCCACAGTCATAGACGCACTGATGCACCCCAAATCTGACGTTTCGTGCTGGAATAGATGATGCATAGACGCTGGTAAAATTTTCATGAGATTCTCCGGATATTGAAACAGCTGATTGATGCGATGTAGTGTTACACAATGATCTACACAGCGAATTACCAAAGAAATATTCTCTTGCTTCAATACACGCATTTTACGCTGGATTGCAGCGTCTGCTGTAATACGTACTGTAAACATCGCAGATAATACGCCGCTCACAGATAAATAGACAATTTCGCCTTCTGTTTCCGCCATTTTTGCTTCTCGTGGTTTTGCCGGCAATCCTTCAATGTTGTGACTCACCATCATTTCTCGTCCGCCGAATAAAACACGCCGATTAGCAATCCATCCACACAGTCCTAAACCATCCTCACATACAAATTGATCCACCGACCGCAATACTTCATGATCGGGAATCGTATCCTCAAATGCTCCCTTTAATATACTTCCAGCGTGATGTGCTAAACTTGCCGCATCTAGTAACACCTCATCCACCTTCGCACCGGTGAACATCTTCAATCCGGCAATTTGTACAGAACCGGTAGGAAAAAGTTCACCTGCATCTACCAAAAGCGCATTGACGTCAAAAAAGTCATCTGCACTTTGATATCCCAAAAGTGCACTTCCAGAATTAGACGCTCGCTTGGATTCCCGTTCCAGTGGTAAATTGGAAATCAATGCACTTGCTAAACAGCAACAAGCTGTCAAAAATAATGAAAGCATAGAAAACAGCACACAAAACCAAGTCAAACTGAAATTTGTACCAAGTCGAACAAACGTCAAAAATAGTGACAAAACAAGCGATACAATAAAACTAATCGGTGTCATCGTACAGCACATCGTATCTGCCATATCACAAGAATACGTATATCGCAAAAAGTCGCAAAGCGCATCCGCCTTCCGTACTGCAGCAACAATAGGAACATCATGAATGATTCCTCTTGTAAGTAATTCCGCCATCTCCTCTTGTGACACATAAGACAGCACTCGCTTTTGTGTCTCTTTCGACAAAACTCGACAATTTCGCAATGCACGCCGTACCACAAAAAGCCGCCCAATTGCATTGCAAAACATTGCCAGCAACGCACAGGGAACATACAAATGAACCATTTCATGTGCCAACGCATCCGATCTTATTAGTACCAAAAGTGCGCCAATTGTGGCAATTACCATTGGAATTGCCGCCATACTGTCACTATCCGCATGAAGTTGAAAAATATGCAACAAACCTTTTTTTATCGTCGGAAATGATACACCAATACCGATAGCTGCCAAGCCCACTTCAATACCAGCAATTGCCCTTGCTGTTAAACTTTCTGTCCATGCATGGAGAACATAATTTTCCGCTTGTAGACTGATTTCTAAACCAGCACTCACCAATGTCAGAAGAAGAAGTATGATGCAGCGTACAAATATCACATTACGCAAGTTACAAAGCGTATTCCAAACCTGTTCCATATTATCCGGCGTATGATTGGATTCACCCATCTGTCGATAAGATTTTTGACGCATGGAGCGAAGCGAAGTCGGCTTATCCTCTTCACCGGGCAGTTCTTCCTGCAATACGTCCATCTTTTTTTTCGAAGAATTTTTTTCTTCCGTCAACTTTGGCTTTGGCTTCGGAATGACACCTGTGATAGAATTTTCTTCATAATTTGATTCCACTACAGAACGCCGGTGCTTTCTCTTTCGACGTTTTTCTTTGGCTCGTGTAGAATCTTGCATCTCCCGAATCTGTGGCTTATGATTATTCATCGTTTCCGTCACTTCTAAATTTGTCGGTGTCAGTTTAACCGCACTATCATAAGATTCACTGGAAATCTTTTGATCTTCATAACTACCTCTGCCAGATTTGATGTAGGATACTGCCTCTCGTTTTAGTTCTTGTGTCGGAAAGTGTTCCCGCATCAACGGCGAACCGCCAAGATTCAATGCTGTCTGTGCATCCTTTTTCGCTTTAATATTCGAAATTGTTGATTTAATATCTACAAGTTCTTCTTGTGATTCTGCTTTCTTCGTTACATGATGATATCCGGATTGTATATCAGGCAACGGTCGATCAGACGTCGCCGCAGAAAGCAGTTTCTCCGTTTCTAACGTTCCATGTGCCAACGGCTGATCCGCATCCCGTTGAATTTTGCTACGTTTTCCATCCGGACTATACTCTTCCAGAATATCCTCTATTGTAAATTTTGCCATATTATTTATCCTTTTATTCCATTTCCAATTGTTTTTTACTGCAATCGCTGCCTTACCGCCTCATACAAAAAAATCCCAGCAGCAACAGATGCATTCAGTGAATTTACTTTTCCACGCATCGGTAAGCTTAGCATTGCATCACACGTTTTTCCGACCAAGCGACTCACACCAAATCCTTCCGACCCAATAACAATTGCTGTACCACCGGTAAAATCCACTTTCGTGTAGTCCAATCCTGATGCATCTGTACCATAAATCCAAACACCTTGTTTTTTCAGCCATTCCATAGTGGACACCAAATTCGAAACACGTGCCACTGGCAACCAACTCACTGCCCCCGCAGAAGTTTTCTCAACAGTTGTTGTTAAAGACGCACTTCGCCGTTTGGGTAAAATGACACCGTGTGCTCCTGCAGCCTCTGCCGTTCGAATAATCGCCCCCAAATTGTGTGGATCCTGAATACCGTCACAAATAATCAATAGTGGCGACTCATTCTTTCCAGCTGCCATCTCCAATAATTCCTCTACTGTGACATATTTCGCACATGCCCCTTCTGCTACAACGCCTTGATGTACTGTACCATCGGTCATTTGCGTGAGCTTTGCATCAGTGACAATCTTGACGGGAATTTCTCGTTCCTTTGCACGATGAATAATTTCCTGTAAACCACCACTTTCTCGGTTGACATACACAGCATCAATTTCCATGCCACTTTTCAATGCCTCCATCACTGGATTTCTTCCGGCAATATAATTGTTGTCTTCTCGTTCATTTTCAGATGCACAATATTCTCTCCGAGAATATATGCTTGATTTTGATGTGTTTTTTCGATTTTGGGACATATACAATTCACTCCTATTACGAATATCCACATTTTTCATACATTCTATTATAACACAACTTTCAAAAAATTACAAGAGGGTTACAAAAAGAAATAAAGAAATAGCATTTTTACAAAAAAATTACGGTGTTCGTGAATGCCTTTATGCATTATAACCAACACCGCTCAAAAAATATCCTTTTTTTACTTTTCCAATATCAATATCTTACAATATTTTACATAATAGTACAGTTCCAATACAACTTAGCATAATCAGCACCAGTGTTCGAATCCATCCATAGCGACGTTTTGATAAATCCTTTGGCGACACTTCAGACAAAAACATATTGGCATCTGCCTGTGAAAGCTGCGGTGAAAATTCCGTCACATCCGGCTTTAAATAAAATACGGCTCTATCAAAATATAGACTATCCGGATGGTTGATTTCGATAATTTTTTTGTTTACACCTTTTACCATTTACCATTCCTCCTGCGATATGTGGAATGTTTTTCCACTTTCAAGTATGTGTCGGAAAGTCAAAATTTATACATTTTACCAATGAATTATAAACGGTGCCACAGGAATACCATTCTTTCCGTAAAGCGTCACCGCTCCGTAATTACGCCATGCATAACGTGCCGCTGTAGGATTCACCACTTCAGTGCTAGTCAAATAAACTGCATTCCCATCAATTTCTGCCTGTGCCGAATAATAAATCCCGTCAGAGCCAGCAAGCTCGAACAGTTCTGGCTCTCCGTGAAATTCCAATCCGTCTTTTGCATTAGAAAAGAAAACTTTAACGCCATGTGCCTCCGGTGTAAAAGATTGCATCAGCGGTCCAAACGCTGATTCAGCTGAAAGTCCATAACTGAGATACGCCGCTTGCAAAGCCAGACGATGTCCTATTGCGTGCTTATTAATTGGGTGAATATTTCCAAATTCGCCTTGATCCAATGCCACAACGAGTCCCATTTCTCGCATAAAATGGAATACCCGATATTGTGCCAGACGAATTTTACTCCAAGACGCATTCTCCGGCGTGTCAGCATAAGCAAACATTGGAAGCTGTACCAACACGATAGGTAAATTATCATTTTCAAAATCCGTTCGCCAGCGAAGCACCAATTGACGCAACAGCGTTTCATAAGTGTCTGGGCGGTGGTCGTCATTTTCTCCTTGGTAGTAAAATACACCTGCTAACGTAAACGGTAAAATCGGCTGTAGCATAGCATGATACATTCCAGATGGACGATAAGGACTCTTTATGCCCATCGGTCCCGGCCATTTATTCTCCCCACAGCGACGAATAATTTCATCCCACGACATATTACCATCTTCTCTGTAACATTTTTCCATTTTCTTCGACCACTGCTCATAATATACCAAGTATTCATTATATTCTGCAATCATTTCCTCATCTGTTTTTTCCTCTGTCTCCCTTTGATAGTCCTCCAAATAGGCATGACCGGCAGAAATATCTTCCAAATCCGATTCCGGCAGCCAACAGCTAACCGATGAACCGCCAAAGTTGCAGCCAATGATACCAACCGTCACACCCAATTGCTCTGCCAATTCCTTTGCCGCCAAATATGCCGCTGCCGACCAAGTCCCAGCGGTTTCCTTCGACGGCAATTCCCAGCATGCTTTCTCAAGATCCGCTTCATACGCCTCGTCTTGAAATGTATTTCTTGGTACTTGAAAATACCGCACATTGGATTCTTCACATTTTTCCAACTCTGCTTGCCCATACTTTTCATTCTGTAGCATAAACTCCATATTTGACTGTCCACCAGCCAGCCAGACCTCGCCGAATGCTATATCTGAGAAAACATAATGATTTTCTGCGCTCGATGCAGTTAAAGTACAGTTCGTTCCAGCACCGGTGCTAGGCAAAGTAACACGCCATTTCCCATTTATTGCCACAGTGCAAATTGCAGAAAGATTTCGCTCTGGAATCGAAACGGTGATTTGTTCACCGGGAGTACCATTGCCAAAAATTGCAATATTTTTATTCCGCTGCAAAAGAAGATGATCCGTAAAAATCGGTGCTAATGAAAACATAAAAAGTCCGCCTTTCAAAATTATTACTGTCCCCACGAAACCACATTTTTTCTATTATATCATAACAAAAAGAAAAATGCAACAAAAAAACAGCAACACATTTCATGCTGCTGCTTTTTTTCATAACAAAAATCTTATTTTCGATTATTCTTCGTTTTCTTTTTTGCTATATCTGCTTTCTTCTACTGCACGAATTGAGAGGGAAATCCGCTTTTTTGGAATATCGATACCAATAATCCGTACATTTACGGTATCGCCAACGGATACAACATCTTTTACGTTTTCAACACGTCTATCTGCCAGCTGTGAAATATGAATCAAACCATCCACACCATCAGTTACTTGTGCAAACGCTCCAAAAGGTGTAATAGAAACAACTGTTGCCGGAACAACGTCATCAACCTTGTAATTCTCCTGGAACTTCACCCATGGATTATCCTCAGGTTTCTTATAACCCAAAAAAATCCGATTATTTTCCCGATCCAAGTCCTTGATGTAAACCTCGATATAATCACCAACGTTGACCACTTCAGATGGATTTTTGATGCGATTCCAAGACAGTTCAGAAATATGAACCATACCATCGATGCCACCCAAGTCAACAAAAGCACCATAACTTGTCAAGGATTTTACCTCGCCCTTGTATACCTTGCCAACTTCTGCGGTTTCCCAAAAAGCCTGCTTTGCAGCATCCTTTTCTACTTTGACAACTGCACGAATCGACCCAACTGCTCTTCTGCGATGTTCATTGACTTCCAAAATAACAAAACGTTTCTTTTCCTTTACCAAGGAATCCATTTCTGCACCTTTCGGCAGACCGCTTTGTGATGCTGGGATGAATACCCGTACACCAGTATAATGGATAATCACGCCACCCTTGACTACAGCAGCAACTGTACCTTCTAAGATGGTATGTGCTTCGTACGCCTTCATAATTTCTTCAAAGCCTTTGATTTCATCAACCTTCTGCTTCGAAAGGGTTACGATGCCCTCTTGATCGTTAATCTTTGTGACAATCAGATCCAGCTCATCGCCAACAGAAACGATATCGGCAGGAGTTTTTGTTGGGTCATCCGTCAGTTCACTAAGCGGTACATAACCAGTGTGCTTCGTGCCTACGTCAACGATTACTTCGTTATTATTCAATGAGCAGATGATACCCTTCACTCTTTCTCCCGTATGTATTTTTTTGAAGGACTGATCCAATGCTTCTTCGAAGTTGATATCCTCCTCCAAGTTGTTGTTTTCCATAATTTCGGTCATAGTTTGTTGAACCTCCTTAATGATATGTGCCGGTGTGGACGCGCCGGCTGTAATCCCGATTTTCTCGGCATTACCTAGGTCTAAAGCGTAGAGTTCATCCGAATTTTCGATATGATAAGACCTACAGTTCTGCTTGCAGACATGATACAGCTTCACTGTATTGGAACTATGTCTGCCGCCCACAACGATCATCAGGTCTGATTTGCGGGAGAGTTTGTCTGCATCGGATTGTCGCACCTGTGTGGCGTGACAAATTGTATCATAAACCATAATATTCGGGTTGTCCTTAGAAAGAATCCCTAAACACTTTTCCCATACTAATATATTATACGTGGTTTGTGCAACAATTGCAAGCTTTTTATAAGAATTCCAAAAATTTTCTTGAAAAAAATTGTCTAGAGCTTCTGCACTTTCAAAAACAAAACAGTTCTCTTTACAATGTCCAACAATTGCTTCTACCTCCGGATGATTTTTATCACCTGCAATCAGGACAAAGTCGCCAGTTTCAGTATGCTTTTCCACGATTCGATGTATTTTTGCAACAAATGGACAAGTAGCATCAACATAAGGGTTCCCTGTATCATCCAATTCCCCATAAACCTTAGCACTAACACCATGCGATCGAATAATCACACATTCGTTTGGATGTAGTTCATCGATTCGGTTCACAATACGTGCTCCCTTACGCATCAAATCATTCACTACGTCTTGATTGTGAATGATAGGACCTAATGTTGCAACAGAGTCGTATTGTTCCAAAGCTTCATAGCAAAGCTTTACTGCTCGATCTACACCAAAACAAAATCCAGCAGAATCTGCCACGATAATTTTTGTCACCATCTATTCCTCCGTTTGTTCTGTTGAATTTTCCGCTACCTTAGCTTGACGTTCTTGTTTTCGTTTTTCCTTTGCAATTTCGACAGACGTTTTTTTCTTGGGCTCATCGTGAACAATTGGAAACGGTGGGTTTTCTTCTACCAAAAAATGAATTTCATCCATAATGGCTTTCTTCATAGCGTGTACATCATGAGGCGTAGAACTTTCGTTCAATCCATAATCCGCCGGATAAATCGGTGTACCTATTCGCACACAAATTTTACTGCGAAAGTGAAAATTATTTGAATCAAACACCAATCCAATGGGTACAACCGGTTTTCCACTCTTTGCTGCAAGCATACACATACCACTTTTTCCACGACCGACCTTCCCGTTAGTATGACGAGTACCCTCTGGAAAGATTGTTAAATTTCGGCCTTTTTTTAGTCGTCTTTCCGCTTCTTCTAACATATTATAATCTTTCTTTTTCTCATCAGAAAGCGGAAAGGCACCCATAAACCGAATAAACGATCCAAACACTGGCACACGAAACAAGTACTCTTTTGCTATATAGTTAAACGGCTTGGGATGTGCCATTGCTACTAACACAGGGTCTAAATAACTACGGTGATTTGATGCATAAATTGCAGCAGTTCCTTTTGGTGCATTTTCTCGTTCTTCAAAAGAAATACGATAATAAAAGAAAAATAAAAAACGCACCAAATAATACGCCAAACGATAGAAAAAAGCTACAATATAATAGCTAAAATTGTATTTCATTGTATCCGTCTCCTGTCAAGTTATTCCAACTCTAGCCGTTCCTTGATCAAATCCTCCAGAGCTTTGTACACTTCGTGGAAACCCATGGTTGTTGTATCCAGCAATACCGCATCCTTTGCCTGTTTCAAAGGTGATACTTTTCGATGTGTGTCCTGATAATCTCGCTGACGAATATCCTCTAAGATTTGCTCATACGTTGGGGCATCCTGTTTGCCTTCCAGTTCCAAGTATCTTCGACTAGCACGCTCCTCCACAGAGGCGGTCAAATAAACTTTCAAGTCGGCATCCGGCAAAACCACTGTTCCAATATCTCTGCCATCCATAATAACATTATTTTCTCGAGCAATTTCCCGTTGCTTTTCCGACAAATACGCCCGTACCTCCGGCAATGCTGAAATTTCTGAAGAACGCATCGAAATTTCCGACGTACGAATTTCATCCGTCACGTCTTCTCCATCTAAAAATACACGCTGTGTACCACCTAGATATTTCAATTCTACGTCACAATGTTTTAGCTTTCGCAAAAAAGACTCCCGATTGTCAAATCGACCGGCATATAATGCCACTGTCCGATAAAGTGCACCAGTATCTACGTAAATAAAACCGAGTTCAGATGCCACTTCTTTGGCAATACTACTTTTTCCCGCTCCCGCAGGACCATCAATGGCGATTTTTAGTGTTTTCATAAGGCTGTTTCTACTCCTTTATGTATTAGTCATCATATTTTTAATCATTTCCGACTACGGTATCAGAGTATTCCTGCCATTCCAATGCCAGCACTGTAACCGGTAGAAAAAGCAATTTGTAAATTAAAGCCACCGGTGAAACCGTCCACATCCAAAACCTCACCTGCAAAATAGAGATTTTTACACTGTTTGGATTCCATAGTTTTGGCATTAATTTCTTGAACTGATACACCGCCTCGTGTGACAATTGCTTCATCGATAGGACGAAACCCACGAATATGCAGGGGAACAGCTTTCAGAAAATCGCCTAGATGCTGTCGCTGTACACGAGTAACACTGTTAGCTTTGGTATCCGGTGCAATTTGACATTCTCGCAACACTGGCAAAATCAGCCTCGCCGGCAACAGCTTCCGCAAAACATTTCCAATATCTCGGTTCTGATTTTCCCGCAAGTCCCGCTGTATTCGCCTATCCAATTTTTCCGAATGCAATCCCGGTTTCAAATCAATTTCTAAGTGATATTGCATTGGGTCACCCTTTCGCATATATGCACTGGCACTAAGTACCAGCGGTCCAGATACGCCAAAATGGGTAAACAGCATTTCACCCAATTCTTCAAATATACACTTCTCTCCGAAATAAAGCCGCAGCGTCACGTTCCGTAGAGAAAGTCCTATAGCATCACGACACCATGTCTCCTTTGTCACTAAAGGTACAAGGGATGGCTGCGGTGAAACAATTGTGTGTCCGGCTTGCATCGCAAAACGGTAACCGTCTCCACAAGAGCCCGTCTTGGGATAAGACAAGCCGCCAGTCGCAATCAGCGTTGTCCCAGCTCGTACTTCTCCACCGTCTGTAAGGCGTATCCCTACACAGCAACCATCCTCGATTATCAAAGACTTTGCTCTGCCTCGAATAACTGGAATACCAGCTTTTCGCACACACTTTTGCAGTGTCACAACAATATCTTCCGCACGATCAGACATTGGAAACACTCGATTTCCTCTTTCTGTTTTCAAAGGCACTCTATGTGATTCAAAAAAATCCATTACATTCTGTGGTGTGCATCGAGAAAATGCACTATAGAGAAACTTCCCGTTTCCGGGAATATTTGTAAAAAAAGTATCCCGATCGCAATTGTTCGTCAAATTGCAGCGTCCTTTTCCAGTAATACGCAATTTCCGTCCCAGCTGTTCGTTTGCTTCTAAAATCGCACAGTGTTTTCCAACATCGGCGGCTGTCAATGCAGCAAAGATTCCTGCCGGTCCTCCACCGATACATAAATGGTCAATATCCATAATTCCTTTCCGCTTGTTTTTATCCAAGCTCTAACTCGTTTTATTTTTTCTTAAGTTTTCTTGTCCTTGCGAGCAGCTTTGCTCGTCTCGCCTGCGTTGCATTGTTATCTACGCAATACCCACGACTCGTCAGTACTAAAACGTCCCCTTCTTTTACTTCCAAGGGAAGTTCTTTTCGTGAAATATCCTGCATTCCACTGTCCGTCTCTAAAACTGCTATATCGCCCTCAAAGCGTTCTAAAACAACCATCGTTTATCCTTTCTCTGTAGTCACAGTCAGTGTTTCTCCATCAGATGTGATTTCTACCGTGCCATCTTTGTCGGTTCTCCAAATTTGCGTACCGCAGTAAACTTCCAATCGCTCTAATGCTTCGCTTGTTGGATGTCCATAAGAGTTGTCGGCTTCACAAGAAATTACCGCATAAGACGGTTGCATTGCACCCAAAAAAGCTTCTGTTGATGACTCCTTGCTGCCATGATGTCCTACCTTTAACACATCCACCGATTGTACCTGTCCAGCTTCTAATAAGTCCGTTTCTTCCGGTTCAGAAGCATCACCCGTAAAGAAAAAGCTTGTTTCACCGCAAGTCAAATAAGCACAAATGGAGTAATCGTTCAGTGAACTATAATCTGTACCTGGAGATGGAATAATTTGCAAAGATGCACTACCTAAATCCAACGTCATTTCCTCTGCTGTAGTAATGGAAATATCATTTTTTTCAATTCCATCTAAAAAATTTTCATACGTCTGTGTCGTAGGAATCATGCTATCCGGCAAGTCTGGCATCATTGCATTTTCAATGGTCAAATCCGAATAATCTGCCGCATAATCCAACAATATCGAAAAACCACCAATGTGATCTGCATGTGGATGGGTGCAAATAATCCAATCCAACGTTTCTACGCCATATTGCTGTAAATCCGCCAAGACATCATCACCTGCGCTTTGCTCTCCAGCGTCAATTAAAATGGATGCGCTGTCCGTTATAATCAACGTACTGTCGCCTTGTCCCACATCGAGAAAATAAACTGTACAGCTTGTACCTTCGTTATCGTTGTCACCGCCACCAAAAGCTTGACGAATGGCATCAGTCAGCCAATTTTCTGCGTCATCCATAGCGCATCCTGAAAACAGCGTCATGCTGCATACGAGCAACAATGATGTCATAATCTTGCAAATGTGCTGTCTTTTCATTTACTCGCCCCCTATATAGTTATAGCCTTTATGGCAATCTACGAAGTTTTCGTTCTGCCAATTGTTCTTTTGTCATCAAGACTTTTCGTGGTTTTGCGCCCTCATACGGACCAATAATACCTAGCTGCTCCAATTCGTCCATCATTCTCGCAGCACGGGCATAACCCAGCTTCAAACGCCGCTGCAGCGAAGACGTAGATGCCTGTCCAGCTTCAACAACAAATTCGATAGCACGCTCTAAAACTTCCTCATCGCTGCCCGGCTCCGGCTGCGTGGAATCTGCTGTCGCCTTCTGCTCTTTTTGTTCCGCCTTGATGATAGGAATATTTTGCTCTACCTGTTCCATAACTTCATTATTATACTGTGTCTGACTCTGTTCCTTGATAAAATCAACTGCTTTTTCGATTTCTTTTGTCGATGTAAAACAACCCTGTACACGAATTGGCTTAATTTTTCCATTTGGTAAATACAGCATATCACCATGACCGAGCAGCTTTTCAGCACCACCACTGTCTAGAATTGTTCTGGAATCCACTTGAGACATAACCGATAGTGCAATACGACTGGGAATATTTGCTTTAATCAAACCAGTGATAATATCCGTAGTAGGTCGCTGGGTTGCGATAATCAAATGCATTCCGGCAGCTCTCGCCTTTTGCGCCAGACGACAGATTGCATCCTCTACTTCTTTCGAGGTCGTCATCATCAAATCAGCCAGCTCATCAATAATTACAACAATTTGTGGCATCAGTTCTAAACTGCTATCCGGTTGAGATACCAATGCATTATAATCTTCTAAGTCACGAACGCTGTTTTCAGCAAATAAATTATACCGTCGCTGCATTTCCTGTACTGCCCAATTTAACGCTCCAGCTGCTTGCTTTGGGTCTGTAACCACTGGTATCAGCAGATGTGGAATTCCCTCATAGACCGTAAATTCAACAATTTTGGGGTCGATCAAGATTAATTTTACCTCATCCGGTGCAGCATGATAGAGCAAACTCATAATAATCGAGTTGGTGCAAACTGATTTTCCAGATCCCGTTGCACCGGCGATAATCATGTGCGGCAACTTTGCAATGTCTCCCACAATTGTATTTCCAGCAATGTCTCGTCCAACACAAAAAGTCAATTTACTCTTCGACTTTTGAAAACTATCACTTTCTAGAATTTCCCGTAATGAAACGGTATCTTTATGGCTATTGGGAACCTCAATACCAATCACCGGTTTTCCCGGTACCGGTGCCTCAATTCGAACGCCTTGTGCCGCCAAGGATAGTGCGATATCGTCGGCAAGACCGGTGATTTTGGATACCTTGACACCAGCCGCCGGTTGAATTTCATAGCGTGTCACCGATGGACCTCGAGAAATTCCCGTAATCCGAACGGTTACGCCAAAGCTATTCAATGTATCCACCAAAATATTGGCATTATCCTTCAATTCTTGTTCCGCAGCTTGATCTTTCGCACGACTGACACCTGGCTGAAGAAAATCTAACGGTGGAATTTGATAAGGGATTACAGGTGGCTCCGGTACTCTTTCTACCGGCTTCACAGCTGGAACAGATGTTTCCGTTGATGGAATTTCCTCTGGAAACAACGGTACATCTACGTTCATATCATATCCCAAAAAATCATTTCCATATTCCGGTGAATTCGATTGATAATCATGAATCAAATCATCAAACTCCGTAACATCTGCCGGTTCTGTCGATTGATCCGCCACTGTTTCTTCCGATTCCCAAGTTTCTTCGTCCATCTCCGTACCTAATAACCAGTCTGCAAACTTTTTTAGCGTTTGAAATCTCGGGCGTTTCTCCTCCGGCATTGTTTCTTCCGGTAATGTCGCTTCTGCATCCGACGGCTCATTTCGCCAAATATCTCGTAATTTTCGGAATGGGAAGAAAATTCCAGTGAACAGCTGTTGCATACTCAAATCTAACATCCACATAACCGCTACAAATAGTAGCACGATAATGATAATTCTCGCACCAGTTTTACCTAAAATTTTTATTAATGGGTACGCCAAAACAGCACTAATTACACCGCCACATTGGAACGCATTCTTTGCTGCTGTTTTATATAAGTAGACGATTGCACGAAAGAAGCCTTTTTTTGCAATATCACCAACAAAAATTATCTGAATAAAACTGCTAACTAAAACGGTCAGCAAAAAGCCGAAAGTCAATCGCTTTGAGAGCGTCATACGTGTATGTCGTTCTGTGCAATACGCCGTCCACAATAATATAATTGGAACGATAACAATTGAAAAGCCAAACACACCTCTTACAAATTGGTGTAAACAATACCAACCTGCACTACCTTGAATAAAAGCGAGTAGAAAAAACAAAATTGCCGCTGTAAACAATAATACTGACTGAAATTTGGTGTTTCCCTCCTGCCGATGCTTCAGCTTTTCTAACGCCTTGTCCGTTTCTGTATTCGTCTTTTTTAAAGCACCGCCTTTTTGCGTAGAAGAGGCTTTGCTTTTTGTATTTTTCCCTTTTTGTGCCAAAACGGCACCCCTTTCTTTTGAAATAATTCTGTATCTATACTCTCCCACTACGTTTCGGATTCGGTATAACGAAGTGGCTTTGTTTCAATCAAATGGTATAATTCTTCCACTGCATCGTGAATATTTCCAAGTCGATCGATAAGTCCACAGGAAACTGCTTCTTTTCCGGAAAGCACAGTTCCCATATCCGTTGTCATTTCTTACGTATTACGCATCATTTGATCCAATTGTTTCTCTGAAATACGGCTATTGTGCAAAATAAAATCATTGACACGGTCTTGAATTTTAGAAAGATACACCATTGTCTGCGGTACACTTAAAACCATGCCATTCGTACGCACTGGATGAAGCGTCATAGATGCCGAAGGAACAATCATCGAAGTATCTGCACTGACTGCCAATGGAATACCAATGGAATGCCTATCGCCTAAAACCAATGATACCGTAGGCGTCTCCATACCGTCAATCATTTCAGCAATTGCGAGACCCGCTTCCACATCACCACCCATGGTGTTCAATAGAATCAACAAGCCTTCTATGCTTCTGTCCTGCTCAATAGCAATCAGTGCCGGTAAAATATGCTCATATTTCGTTGTTTTGGTGTCTTCCAGCAAGATAGTATGCCCCTCGATTTGACCAATCACAGTCAAGCAATGAATCAAATGCTTCGCATTTTGCGAACGTACTTGACCGGTTTCCTCTACCATTTGTGCTTGATCCAACTGCTCAGAGGTTTCAGATTTCGTAGATTTTTTCTCTTGTTTCGACATAATATTTTCTGTTCCTTTTATAATAAAAATTACATATGATATAAGAACAGTTTGCCCTTTCAGTGACAAGATATACTACGATTACATATTATGTATTATAACATACTTCTTTGAAAAGGTCAAGATCAAAATCAATCTCTCTCAAATTTATACAAAATTACGCCTCGAATATATCTCGAAAAAATTTTTCAAAAAAAATTGCAAAAAAGGCTTGACAAATGATTTTCTTTATGCTATAATAATAAACGTTGTGAGACAATCAGGCGATTTCTTACACAATGCATTTTTAAATCAGTCGATTTTTTTGATGAAATCGCAATAATACACTGTTTTCCCTATTATTTTTTATGTGCCCATAGCTCAGCTGGATAGAGTGATTGGCTACGAACCAGTAGGTCGGGGGTTCGAATCCCTCTGGGCACGCCATTTTATAGATAAACGTGTAAATGACGCCTGTGCTGTATGTTGTGGCACAGGTGTTTTTTTATCTCATTGCATTTTTACTCGTTGTATCACATAAGTATTATTTTAACTATGTTATGATGCAATAGAAAAAGCGTCCAGTAAAATCACTAAACGCTTGGTGCCGATGGTGGGACTTGAACCCACACGCAGTTGCCTGCAACAGATTTTGAGTCTGTCTCGTCTGCCAATTCCGACACATCGACAACTAACAATATATATTATAGCACATTCTTTTTCGTTTGTCAAGTACTTTTTTCAAATTTTTTCAAAAAATTTTTGAAGGAGGCATATTCGTGGATCTTACGATACATAACTCTGGTTTTGGGCAGATGTTTGGCGTACCTAATATTGTTGTAGACCAATATTTAAAACTGGCAACACCTTCTCAATTAAAAGTTTTGCTCTACTTACTTCGCCACAGCGGTGAGCCACTTCAAACAGAAACAGTTGCACGAGCACTTTCAATTCCAACAGAACTAGCAGAAGAATCTGTCTTATTTTGGCAGCAGACAGATCTTTTTGCACCCGTATCTGTTGTCTACAAGAATCAAGCAGAACAACATCCAGTTGATGACAAACCGCAGCCGGATCACAATCCTGCAAATGACCAGGAGTACGCTCCGCCATTAAACACATCATCTACTGCAAAAGCTGAGGAGATTCCTTCAAAATCAACAGAATCTAATGAAAAAAAGACACATATTTCAAAAAAGGAATATGCCACGCCCCTTTCCAGTGCAAAAAATGGGGAACTGTCCCCTATAGAAATCGCCGCTGCGCTAGAGAAATCAGAGGATTTAAAAAATCTCTTCCGTATGTCAGAACAACAAATGGGGCGTCCTCTGCGACACGTAGAGCAGAAAGCTTTAATTTGGATGCACGACTATTATAATATCGGCAGCGATATTATTTTAACTGTACTGCTCTATTGTAAATCTATTGATAAGTGCAGCGTGTCTTATGCAGAATCTATCATCATTGCTTGGTGGAATGACGGCTTGCAAACACTATCTCAAGTGACAGAAGCAATTAACGATATGGAACATCGATGCAGTTTTACCGGAAAAATTCAAAAACTTTTTGAAATGCAGCGTCGTCCAACTCCGAAACAGCAAGATTATATCAACCAATGGCAAGATCAAAATATTCCAATGGAGCTAATCACATACGCTTACGAAAAAACGTTGGAAGGCACCGAAAACAACAAGCTATCCTTTGAATATTTGAATAAAATTTTAACACGTTGGGTACAAGCCGGTTATCAGACTCGAGAAGATGTAGATACCAAAGACCAACCGCCAGTAAGTCATGCTAACGCTGTCTCCAAATCGAAACGGTACAGTGACAAACAAGTCATTCCAGAAAGTGAACACGCAGACGATTATCGCTCGTTCATCTACAATATTGATGAATAATTGAAATAAGGAGAGACGACTATGAATGAAACGCATCTAGAACGTGCTATGCAAATCATTTCCAATCGACGCTGCACTGCGCAAAACGATCAACAAGAACGCATTCAAGAAATCGAAGATAGAATCCCAGAAATTGTTGAAATTAACCGTCAACTATTCCGTACGAGTCGAGAGTTATTTCAAATGATTCAAAATGGCGTAAATGTAGAAAAAAAAGTCGCATCACTACAACAACGAAATGAACAAGCGCAAGAAATGGTACAACAGCTCTTGGTGCAAAATGGATATCCTACTGATTATCTGAAAATTCATTATACTTGTGAAAAATGCCAAGACACCGGTTATTCTAATAACGCTTATTGCAGCTGCCTGACAAATTTATGTGCTAAGCTAGCAACAGAAGAGTTAAACAAAAGCGTACAATTTCTGACTAGCGACTTTTCCTCTTTTTCACTAAATTATTATCAAGGAATCCAGACAGAAAGTGGAAAAAGTTGTTATCGTGCTATGGAATCTATTTACCTTTACTGTAAAGAATATGCGCATAATTTTTCCCTTTCTTCCCCAAGTATTCTCTTCTACGGAAAAACAGGGCTTGGAAAAACACATTTATCTTTAGCCATCGCCAACGAGGTTCTACAAAAAGGCTTTCACGTCTTATACGATTCTGTCATCAATTTTTTACGACATGTAGAGAAGGAGCACTTCGGCAAGGATCATAATGAAACCGATACATTAGAATTGCTTCTATCCTGCGACTTACTCATTTTAGATGATTTGGGAACGGAATTTCACTCTCAATTTTATCAGTCTACGATCTATAATATCATTAACACACGCATGAACCGCCACAAGCCAACCATTATCAGCTCTAACTTCGATTTTAACGATATTTCTCATCTTTATGAAGAGCGCATTACTTCTCGCATTTTTTCTACTTACACAGTACATCACTTTGTAGGCAGCGATGTCCGCATTTTAAAAAGGAAAATAGGCGAAAAACAGAATTGACAAATCCAATTTTTTATGATATGATAAATATGAAAATCATCTCGAAAGTCATCGATGAAAGGAACATTTGACATGAAAAAATGCGAAATTTGTGGCGAAATGCTGCAAGATAATACCAAGTTTTGCTCCAACTGTGGTGCAGATGTTACTGCAATACAACACTTTGAAGAACCGCAACCAGATGCACCTTATTCATATGTCCAATCGGAAATAGACAACACTGCATTTGAATCTCAGACAAGTGATTCATCAGGAATACCTAAAACGCAGTCAAATCCAGTCAATTCTCAGCCGCTCTCGCAGCAGTCTCAGGTACCACCAAATTCCTATGACTATGATGCAGGCGATGAAAATTCACATAATGAAAATCCTTACGTACAAAACAGTATTCCACCAAATAACAATTTTGAGCAGCAAATGCCACCGACCTATGAGAATTCATATAACAACCCCTATTCCAGCGGATACAGTTCTGTTCCTTATCCACAACAACCAGACTAAGCACCAACCAGTGGAAAGAGTATCGCTTCTATGGTATTGGGCATTGTTTCCATTCCTACGTGTTGCTTCTGCGGCATCGGCATAATCGTGGGCATCATTGGATTGATTCTCGGTATTGTTGTACTTAGAGAACAACCAACAATGCCTTATCCAACAGGAGATACGAATAAGATTTCCAAAAACAGCCGTTCTTTTGCTATTGCCGGTATCATTTGTTCCATTATTGGTATTATTTGCTCAGCACTTTTCATACTCCTTTGTCTAATCGGTGAAACAGACACACTAATTTACGAAACAGACACAACTTCCTCTGCAAGCCGTTTCTATTATATGATTGGTTAATTGGTGAAGTAATGTCAACAAATCTTTAAAGGAAAAAACAATGGAAAAAATATTACTATTCCCCGGCAAACGCTCAGATAATGAAATCGCTTTTATTGCAAAGACAGCGCAAAAACTACGATTGCGGTTTACAGAAATTACTAATTTTGATGAAAATCAAACACTCGGTATACTTTCCGGTTTTCAGCAAACAAGCAAATTTTCACATTCTACGCTAGATGCTCCAGAATCAGCAGACATCCCTGACGCCGGTATTCTATTATTATGCAATTGCAAAGACTCGCATATTGACAAGCTTTTAACGTCGCTACGATGTGCCGGCTTACAATCGATCTACAAAGCCGTTTTGACGTCTACCAATATCCATTGGCGTGTAGCACAGTTGTCCTATGAATTGCAGTCAGAACGAGAAAAACTAAAATAATAAAAAAAGCTTTGACGACTTTACTCGTCAAAGCTTTTTTATTTTCATTATATCGGAAATGTCAGTGTAATCGTTGTCCCCTCTCCTTCTTCACTTTCTAATTCAACTTCTGCATGATGTAATGCTGCACCATGCTTGACAATGGATAATCCCAAACCAGTTCCACTAACAGCTTTCGAATGGCTCTTGTCTACACGATAAAACCGCTCAAAAACACGAGCCTGTGCCGAAGCCGGTATACCAATACCTGAATCGCTAATCGATACGACTATTTTTTGTTCTTCTTTTTGAACAGAAATCCATACATAACCGTCCTTCTTGTTGTATTTTATTGCATTTTCACATAAATTATATATCATTTCCATAAGCACTTGTCGAATTCCAAAAACTGTGCCATGACTGCCCTTAACAGCAAGCGTGATTCCATTCTTGTGTGCAATAGGCGTCAATTGCTTCACTACATTGCGTGATACCTCTAATAAATCCACTTGTTCTCGGTCTAATGTAACCTCGTTTTCGTCTAATTGCGACAACTTGATAATATCTCCAATCAGTGTGATTAAACGCTGAGATTCTTCATAAATCTTCCCCGCAAAATGTGGAATATCTTCTTGTCTTACGATACCACCTCGTATAATTTCTGCAATACCAGAAATAGAAGTCAAGGGGGTTTTCAGTTCGTGAGAAACATTTGCAGTAAATTCTCGGCGATAACGTTCCTGTTCTTCTTTTTCTGTAATATCCAGCACCAATATCACTGCACCCACCAAATCCTCCTGCACATTCTCATCATGTACTGCGCTGGCAATAATCTGATAAACACGCCCATTTAATTCTAAATTTTGCTGTGTATGCCGTCCTTGCAATGCGCTATCTACTACATTGCGAAAATTTTCACTGCGATTGACAGATAACAAACTCTGATACGTAAAATCTGGTATCATGGAAAAAATTTTCATAGTACTCTTGTTGTACGACAAAATCTGATAGTTATGGTCAATAACAAACAATCCCTCACTCATGTTCTCGGTAATCATAGAAAATTCGTGTTGCTGCTTTTGAATCTCCTCAATTTTCAAATTAATTTCACGATTTTGTGCCACAATTCGCTGCAAAAATGGCGATAATTCGTCATAGGTTTCTACCTGTTCCGGATGACGTAAATCAATCTCACTAAGCGGCTTGACAATCTTTTTTGAAACACGGTAAGAGAGTAATCCGGCAAAAATACAAGTTGCCAGTAAAATAAAACAAAACGGTGTCAGCATTCCTCCCACCAAAAGCAAAACGGAACTTTGTGCCGTCGCCATACGCAAAACAGTCCCATCTGCTTGTCGAATCGCATAGTAAAGCGTATTTTCTGAAAGCGTAGAAGAACGTCGCACGCTAATACCAGAGCTATTTTCCATCGCCTCTTTTATTTCCTCTCGGTCTGCATGATTTTCCATCTCGTCGCTATTATATTCATTATCAAAAAGTACAGTTCCGTCTTCACCTACCCATGTAATTCGATAATTATCCCCCTCCAAATGTTCCAAATAATCCATACCACTTTCATTCATTCCCTCAGATACAAAAGCTGTCGCCGCTTTCAGTTCGTCTAAGCGCAAATCTTGAAAATGTTCGTACAATACTCCTATTATTAATCCCAAGCTCAATAATAGTGCCAATAACACTACCTTAATCGTCGAAAGAAAAATTCGTTTGGTCATAGATTCCCATCTCCTGCCCGATAACCAATACCTCGTACGGTTTCAATACACTTTCCACATTCTCCCAACTTCTGCCGTAAATGCCACACATGAACATCTACTGTCCGACTTTCCCCGTCAAAAGAATAACCCCAAATCTGATTAAGCAGTTGATCACGAGTAAAGACAATTCCAGGATTTTCCAAAAGTAAACAGAGCAGTTCAAATTCCTTTAATGTGAGGCTCACTGGTTCTCCAGCCGCAAAAACAGTATGTCGAATCGGATTGACTTCCAGCTCTCCAAATATCAGCACTTTTTCCATCCCATTGTTCTTTTCCGTTCGACGCAATACCGCCTTGACTCTTGCCACCAACGCCATCATGCCAAACGGTTTTGTAATATAATCATCTGCACCACTGTCTAGCCCAACTACCTGATCGTATTCTGTACCCTTTGCAGTTAAAATCATAACTGGTAAGGACTTGGTCTTACTGTCACGCCGTACTTTCTTGAGGATTTCTAATCCGCCCTCCTCCGGCAACATCAAATCCAAAAGAATCAAGTCCGGCAAGTGTTCGTGCATCGCATTCAAAAATGCGGACGGCAAAGCAAATCCCTTGGCATCCATTCCGGTGTTACACAATGTATAAATCACCAGTTCCCGAATATTATCGTCGTCTTCTACAAAATAAATCATACCATATCGCTCCTCATTCGTTTTGGAATATAGGGAAAAGTAATGCCACCCTGTTTACAAACAAAAAGCAAGAACGGTAAAAATCCCCGATTTCTTGTTTTTTTCATCTAAGGAAAAATTTTCCACGTTTTCTCTACTTTTACTTTCAAATCAGATTATTTTTTCACGTGTTCACCAGTAATGGCATAAATCACCCATTCAGAAACATTGACTGCATGGTCACCGATGCGCTCCAGATACTTTGCAATCATTAGCAGATCCAGTGCCTGTTCTGCACCACTATCGCCGGACTCGATAAGTGCAGCAATTTCATGGAATATCTTCAAAAAAAGTGCATCAATATTGTCATCCTCTGTCGCAACTTTCTCCTCCAATTTCTGATCCAGCTTTACGTAAGAATCCACGCTATCCGTCACCATCACAATAACTGCGTTTGCCATCTCCTTGATATGCACCTTACTGGCAAAATCCTTATGTTCTGATTGATTCTTCGTAATATCTGCAATATCAAAAGCCTGATCACCAATTCGCTCCAAATCTGAAATCATACACAACGCTGAAGAAACAGTCCTCAAATCGGTTGCTACCGGTTGCTGTTTCAAGAGCAACCTCATACAAAGTCGCTCAATGTCTCGTTCAAAGTCGTCGATTTCCGATTCAATATCAGAAACTCTTTTGGCAGAACCCGGGTCGTTCTCCAAAAGTCCCTGTATTGCCGCACTAATCGCCTCTTCGCAAAGCGCACCCATGCGAATCATATCGTTTTTTAATGTAGCAAGCTGTGCTTCATATAGATCTCTCATTATCCGAACCTCCCTGAGATATATTCCTTCGTCCACTTGTCTTGCGGCTTCGAAAACAATTCATCTGTTTCTGCATACTCAATTACCTCACCCAATAGAAAAAGGCAGTACGGTCAGACACACGGACAGCTTGCTGCATATTGTGTGTTACGATAACTATAGTATACTCCTTTTTCAAAGAAATTACAAGGTCTTCTACCTTAGAAGTTGAAATTGGGTCTAACGCAGAAGTAGGTTCGTCCATCAAAAGTACCTCTGGATGTACTGCTAAGGCTCTTGCAATACAAAGTCTCTGCTGCTGTCCGCCAGACATTCCCAATGCACTCTTATGCAAGCGATCTTTTACTTCGTCCCAAATAGCTGCATCCCGCAAAGATTGTTCCACAATCTCATCGAGCTTTGCTTTTCCATGCACACCATGAGTACGAGGTCCATAAGCAATGTTGTCGTAAATGCTCATAGGAAACGAATTTGCCTTTTGAAAAACCATACCCACACGTTTCCGCAAGAGATTGACATCCATGTCACCATAAATATCTTCGCCATCCAAACGAATATCTCCAGTGATACGACAACCTTCTACCAAATCATTCATGCGATTCAAAGATTTTAACAAAGTCGATTTTCCACAGCCAGACGGGCCAATAAAAGCACTAACCTCATGCTCTGGTAAATCCAACTGAACATTCTTCAATGCATGGAACGAACCGTAATATAAATCCATGTCATGAATTTCAAATTTATTCATATTGATTCCTCTTTTATTTTCATGTAAGCTTCTTTGCCACAGAACTCGACAGGGCGTTAATGAGAATGACCAGTATTAACAAAACTACCGCCGTAGCATAAGCTGCATCCATATATTTGCCCTCACAAAGCAACTGGTACATATGTACCGCTAAGGTACGACAAGGTTTCAAGAAACCGGTGCAAACATCTGTCGATGTGTCGGCAGTGTACATCAATGCTGCCGTTTCACCGACAATACGTCCGATCTCCAGAATGACGCCAGATAAAATACCAGGAACTGCACTAGGAAGTACTACCCGAAAGACTGTTCGCAATCTTCCTGCGCCAAGTCCAAAGCTACCCTCTCGGAACGAATCAGGCACACTTAACAGTGCTTCCTCCGTGGATCGCATAATCAACGGTAAAACCATCAACGCCATGGTAATTGCGCCACCTAGCAGCGAATAACTAAATCCACAAGTAATCACAAATGCCAAAAATCCAAATAGTCCATAGATAATCGAAGGAATCCCCTGTAGCGTTTCTGTTGTCATTCGCATAACCTTGACTAGCATCATTTGAAATTTGCTGCCCTTATTCGCATACTCTACCAGATAAATCGCTGAACATACGCCCACCGGCACAGCAATTATTAGTGTCAACAGTGTCATCAAAACTGTGTTAATCAGAAACGGCATCATAGAGTTGTTCTCCGTAGTATAGTGCCACGAAAACATCGACAATCGAATGTTCGGAATACCCTTTACCAAAATATAAATAATCAAGGATAACAACACACCCACTGTAATAATCGCAGCCAAAAGTGTTAAAATCAGCATGACCAAAGAGCCGGGGTGATTTTTATATACCTCCATTTTTTGTCGAAATGTCTGTGTATTGATGCCGACTACTTCTACTGCATCTAATTTTTCTTTGCGCATTAATCTTCCTTCTTTCTCACCAGTGAAAAGCACACATTGATAATCAGGATAAAGACAAACAGCACACATCCTGTCGCAATCAGTGCTTCTCGATGCAAGTCAGTCGCATAACCCATTTCCATAACAATATTTGCTGTCATCGTACGGACACCAGACAATAGGCTTGAAGGCATCACCGCTTGATTTCCTGCAATCATCACAATCGCCATAGTCTCTCCAATTGCACGCCCAATTCCTAGAATAATTGCTGCCATGATGCCGGATTTTGCTGCTGGCAATACAGCACGGTACACGCTGCGTTCATGGGTTGCACCCAGTGCGAGAGAACCTTCATAATAACTTTCAGATACCGCACGAATTGAAGATTCGGACAGTTCAATAATGGTCGGCAAAATCATAATACCAAGTAAAATACCAGCAGTTAACACGCTTTTTCCGCTGCCACCGAAAATATTCTGCATCAATGGTACGAGCACAACAAGTCCAAAAAAGCCATATACAATTGATGGAATGCCTGCCAATAGTGAAATCGCCGGTTTCAAAATTTTGTGCAGCTTTTTCGGACAAAACCGTGCCATAAATACAGCACACAGCAATCCAATGGGTACACCGATAATAATGGCGATTCCCGTGGAATAAATACTCGCCACAATCATAGGTAAAATTCCATATTCTCCTTCGCCTGGTTTCCATACGAGACCACCTAAAAAATTGAGCGGTCCAATCTCTGCAATTGCTGGAAAGCCATTTGCAAACAGGAACAAACATATCACAACAACCGCAACAATAGAAATACAAGCAGCAATGAGAAACACAATTCTCATGATGGATTCTTTATATTTACGCATCCCGTATCAACCTCGATTATTCACTTGTTAAGCCGTCCCACTCTGTAATTTCACCAATATAAATCTGTCGTATCTGATCAATAGTCAGCTCATCAATTTCATTTTCTGTATTGACAATTACAGCAATACCGTCCATTGCTAAAACCGTACTGGTCACGCCAGTTTCGCTCTCTTTCAGTTCACGAGATGCCATGCCAATATCACAGACACCTTCTTGCGTCGAGGTTACACCTGTAGTGGAGTCATTTTGCTGAATATCCACCGTGACATTAGCATTGACTTCTGCATGCGCCTCTTTCAGCTTTGTCATAACTGGTGTAACCGAAGAAGATCCTGCGACAACTACGCTGCTGCTTGCACCATTACAGGTATAACTCTCTGTACCAACCGGAATATAGCCCTCTTCGGAAATAACCTCTGCAGCATCGGCACTCATAATATAATTAAAGAAATCCTGTGCCGCTTCGTTGGTCAAACCACTCTCCGTGGTCACCAAATTAAACGGACGAGAAATCGCATAAGTACCATTTTCTACATTTTCCGTCGTTGTCTATACGCCCTCGATATTTACCGCCTTGACAGAATCATCCAGAGAACCCATCGAAACATAACCAATTGCATCCGTATTGCCTGCAACTGTTGTTAGCATAACTGCCGTACTGTTGGTAACTTCTGCAGTGGAAATCGTATTGTCAGTGTCATCCTCTTCAATCCCACATAATTCGATGAAAGCACCTCTTGTACCAGAGCCATCTTCTCGAGTGATTACGGAAATCGTACCAGATGCACCACTGCCACAGCCGGTTAGACTCATACCTAATACGCTAAGTGCTGCTGCCATTGCAGAAAAACGAATTTTTGCTCTTTTCATAATACACCATTCCTTTTCTCAGGGTTTGCCATTTGCCACCCTTTTATTTTTCGGCAATCGTTGTATTAGATTTATTCTATTGCCTTAAATTTATTATATCAGCCGTTTGTAAAGTGTTTTATCGCACCAATGTTAAATCTATGATAAATTTAAAATTGCTATATATTGGAATGTTAATTTAGCTGTTGCTTCATGTTAACTGCAAAAATCCAGTTGCATTTTAATTTCAACTATGCTATAATAATATATATTATACTTGAAAGGAATGGTATAAGCCATGGATTTTTTAACATTTGCAAAAACACGTAATTCTGTTCGCTCTTATCAAAATAAGTCAGTAGAACCAGAAAAACTACAGGCAATCTTAGAGGCAGGACGCATTGCACCAACCGGATGTAACAATCAGCCACAGCGTTTACTGGTGGTACAATCTCCGGAAGGCATCGCAAAAATGGCAGAAGCTGTCGTAAAGCCAGAAGCTTACACTGCAAAAGCATTCATCATCGTCTGTGCAGAAAAAGACGTCGCTTGGGTGCGAAAATTTGACCAGCACAATATTTATGAAATCGATGCATCTATCGTGACAACATACATGATGCTGGAAGCTCAAGCACAAGGACTGAATTCATTGTGGGTCTGCCGTTTTAAAACAGACGTCCTACGTGAAGCCTTTCAAATTCCGGAAAAATATGTGCCGGTGAATATCCTCTGCTTGGGCTATGCAAACCTAGAAGCAATAAAACCAATAACACGCTATGAAACAGAACGCAAACCACTAGAAGAAAGCGTTTGGTATGAATCATTCTAAGGCAACACCACACAATTCTAATGTACACTGCTGTCCAAAAGAATTGAATAAAGAATTGAATTAGGAGAATTTGTAATGCAAGCAATCGAAGTCAATCATTTAACGAAGCAGTATCGTGATCTTGTAGCAGTCAACAATATTTCTTTTTCTGTACAAGAAGGTGAGTTTTTTGCTTTTCTTGGAGAAAATGGTGCAGAAAAATCCACAACTATCAATATTCTCTGCATCATTTTACAGAAAACTTCTGGCGATGTTTCTATTTTTGGACATACCCTCGGAAAAGAAGATGACGTAATCCGTTCTAAAATTGGCATTGTCTTTCAAAATTCCATCTTAGATCAAAAACTAACGGTATGAGAGAATCTCCTAAGCCGTGGCAGTTATTATGGTATGACTCGGTCTAAGGTGCAACAGCGACTTACACAATTCGAAGACTTATTTGAACTAGACAACCTGTGGAATCGAAAATATGGAAAACTTTCTGGCGGTCAACGAAGAAGAATCGATATTCTCCGAGCACTGCTCCACCAGCCGAAAATTTTATTCCTCGACGAACCCACAACAGGACTTGACCCAAAATCACGAAGCATTATGTGGAAGTGGATCGACGACTTGCGAAAATCACAAGGCATGACGATTTTTTTGACGACCCACTACATGGAGGAAACCAAGGATGCAGACCACGTAGTGATACTAGACCAAGGAAAAATTATCGCAGACGGCTCACCGATTGCGTTAAAAAATCAATACTCCTCTTCTCGTCTGGTCTGGTATATAAAAAACACAGAGGAAAATCGGCGTATTTTGGGAGATTTTTCTTATCGTTATGATGCAGATCATTTCAATATTCTGTTTCGAGACAACATCACAGATTTTATTTATACATATAAAAGCCGCATCACCGATTTTAAAATTTTAAAAGGTTCGATGAACGATGTATTTCTGTGCTTGACCGGAAAGGAGTTTACATCATGACAAAATTTGGGGGACTTACCAGACGAAATCTTTTGATTTATTTCAAAAATCTTCCCTCTGTTCTCTTTTCACTCTTAACGCCGGTCATCATACTCTTCTTATATCTGCTCTTCTTACGGAACACCTTTGTTGACGCCATACAAGAAAATATACAGGGATTAGAATCTCTTATTGTGCAGGACGATGTCGATATGCTGGCAAATTTACTTTTACTCAGTGGTATTCTAGGATCTACCTTGATCACAGTTTCTTTTACAGCACTAACGACTATTGTACAAGACAGAGAACAAAAAATCGACTATGACATTTCTGCAACGCCAATGAAACGATGGCAAATTATCCTATCCTATTTTACTGCCTCTACTCTCACTACTTTTCTTATATCGCTACTCATTTTAGGCGTTGGAATCTTTGGCTTTTCTCTAGAAGGAAATCTATATCTCAGTATCTGGAATTTATTTAAACTTTGTGGCATTACGCTCCTCGGATCGATTTCTGCAACAGCACTCTTTATGCCAATCATGCTTCTTTTTTCAACTGTTTCAGCAAGCAGCGCATTTTTCGGCATTCTATCTGCTGCTGTAGATTTCCTGATTGGTGCTTATATTCCCCTTTCACAATTTTCTACTGGAATCCAAACCTTGTGCAATATTTTCCCTGGAAGTGGCATTACCATTCTCTTCCGCAATATCCTAATGCATGGCGTATTAAATGAAATAGATCGTACCATCGATGGTATCGACCAAGGCGCATTTATAAACAGCATCGAGGATACATTTTGTTTTCAGACGAATTTATTTGGACATTCTTTGGACTGTAAATTTTTAATCTGCTATATCATAGTGATTGTTATGGTAAGTCTTGTTGCTATGATTGGAATGTACGCAAAAGTGTATAAACGAAATTGAATTTTCAAATGGTTTGTTTTTTTCGAAAATAGAAAGTTTTTTCTTTTTTTCTTTTGTTATTTTGCATTTTAATTTGATAAATAAGTAGATTACAAATTTCGTTAAAAAGCTCTTGACAAATCAAGAAAAATCCTGTATTATGATAACAGGTAGCAGATAGAAAAAAATTCTCTATCAATTAGGATTTGACCAAAAAATGATACATGAAACAAAGGCGTTTCCATGTTGGCATAAACGATATATGCAAATGTATTTTTTCATTTTTGTACAGTTCGTTTATCGTTTCATGAAGATGCTTTTTATTTTTAGGAGGTTATTATCATGTCAAAGAAAGTTTCAGATTATTTTGCGTGTGACGTCTTTAATGACGAAGTCATGAAGGCACGGCTTCCAAAGCCGGTTTATAAAGCAATGACAAAGACGAGAAAAATGGGTACTCCTTTAGATCCCACCTATGCCGATGTAGTTGCAAATGCAATCAAGGACTGGGCAATTGAACACGGTGCAACCCACTACACCCACTGGTTCCAACCTATGACCGGTTCTACTGCAGAAAAACATGATTCTTTTATTAGTCCTACGGATAATGGCATGATTATTATGAACTTTTCCGGAAAAGAACTGGTAAAAGGTGAGCCTGATGCTTCTTCGTTCCCGTCCGGCGGTCTACGTCAGACTTGTTCTGCTCGTGGCTATACCGCTTGGGATCCAACTTCTTATTGCTTTGTGAAAGAAGGTTCTCTATACATTCCAACTGTTTTCGTTTCATACACCGGTGAAGCATTAGATAAGAAAACGCCATTGCTCCGTTCGATGGATGCTTTAAGCCAACAGGCAATTCGTATTCTCCGCTTATTTGGCAATACCACTGCCACAAAGGTCACTTCTACTGTAGGTCCAGAACAGGAATACTTCTTGATTGACAAGAAAATGTACGACAAGCGAGAAGACCTGATTATGACTGGTCGTACTCTGTTCGGTGCAATGCCACCAAAAGGACAGGAACTGGAAGATCAGTATTTTGCAAACTTAAAACCTCGTATTGCTGCTTTCATGTCTGATTTAGATGAAACACTTTGGAAATTGGGTGTATTCGCAACTACGAAGCATAACGAGGTTGCTCCTGCACAACACGAGATGGCTCCGGTTTTCTCTACAACAAATATTTCTACTGACCAAAACGAGTTGGCAATGGAAGTTATGAAAAAGGTTGCACTCAAACACGGCTTAGTTTGTTTGCTCCACGAGAAACCATTTGCAGGCGTCAATGGTTCTGGTAAACATAATAACTGGTCCATGGGGACGAACGACGGTCAAAACTTATTAGATCCTGGTTCAACACCAATGGAAAATATGCAATTCTTAACATTCTTGTGTGCTGTCATCAAAGGTATTGATGAATATACTGACTTACTGCGAATCAGTGCATCCTCCGCAGGCAACGACCACCGTCTGGGTGCAAATGAAGCTCCGCCAGCAATTATTTCTATCTTCATGGGTGAAGAATTGCAGGGCGTTTTGGATGCGCTGGAATCTGGTACTTCCTACAAGAGTGAATCCAAGGTTTTCGAAATCGGCGTAGATGCGCTGCCAGATTTCCCGAAGGATTCTACTGACCGGAACAGAACTTCCCCATTTGCTTTCACTGGAAACCGTTTTGAGTTCCGTATGGTTGGGTCCTCTGATAACATTGGCTGCCCGAACTACCTGCTAAACAGCATTGTGGCAGAAGAACTTTCAGAAATTGCTGATCAGATGGAAAGCGTTCCGGCAGAACAGTTTGACGATGAGCTGAAAAAGCTGTTGGTTTCTATCATCAAAAATCACAAGCGTGTTATTTTCAATGGGAATGGCTATTCGCAAGAATGGGTAGAAGAAGCAGAAAAGCGTGGTTTACCAAATTACAGATCTACTGTAGACTGTGTATCGCATATGTCTGACGAGAAAAACATTGCACTGTTGTCAAAATTCGGTGTATTATCTAAGGCAGAAGTAGATGCACGTGTGGAAATTTTGCTGGATAATTACGCAAAGACCATCAATATCGAAGCTTTAACCATGATTGATATGGCAAAGAAGAAGTATATTCCAACTTGTGTCAGCTACACGAAGGAGCTTTGTGATTCTATCGCTGCCAAGAATAGCTTGGAAATCTGCGCTTGCGTGGAAAAAGATTTGGCTGAAAAGGTCAGCAGCTTGACGAAGCAAGCATATGAAGCGACTGCAAAGCTAGAAGAAATTACCGCTGCAGCTGCTGCAAAGAAAGATTGCGTTCCAGAAGTAGCAAAGGCATATCGCTATGAGGTTATTCCTGTAATGGATGAATTGCGTGCCGCTGTGGATGCGCTGGAAGTCATTACACCTTCTAAAAAGTGGCCTGTACCAGCTTACAGCGACATTATTTTCAATGTATAAAATCATTTCCTTCGTTTGTTAATCATATAAAAAATCGCCTATACAAGTAAATTCGCTTGTATAGGCGATCTCTATATCACGTCGTTGATTCCGTTCTCATGGAATACAAACATTCTTTTTATCATGTTATGGCACAACCGGTAAAGCATCTATCTTCTGCACCAAAAACTCTAGCAAAACAAGCGCATCATCCGCATCAATGGTTCCATCCTGATAACAATCTGCAGTGTTAATTCTCTCTTCATCGGTAAATGGTTCTAAAGAGCCTGCAATATATATTAACTCATATAGACTACATCTGCCAAATTCAATGCACCGTTCTGATTAACATCTCCCGATTAACTCACTGGTGTCGTCACAGTGGTATTGTCGTCCAGCAACTCCTCCCCATTTTCCGTGGAAGCAACCGTCTCTGTAGTTGTTGTTTCTGTAGTGTTATATGGAAGTGTCGTATCATCTGTTACAGTTGAAGTAGTTGTATCAACTGTCGTTACTGAAGTTGTATCTGTGGTTTCGGTTGTCGTTATAGCCATCCACGGCGGAGTTGTACTACCAGTAGAAGCCGTTCCTGACGAATCATAAGAAACAGTGGTTTCTGTAGTTGCCGTTGTTTCTGTTGTTGTTTCCATTGTTGTAACAGTCACGGTTCTAATTGGCAAGCTCAGCGTCGCAGTCGTGCTCAAGCCTGTAATCACCATACCCCAATTCGAAATAACATAATATCCATCCGGAATCGTAGTCTCATCTACATATGCCATAATTAGATGCCCATAATATGCCGATAAAGTTATTGTTGAACCATCTGAAACGCCTTCGTAAAGTGTTGTGCCAAGTGTTTCATCAACTATAGAAAATGTTACGCCTTCCACTGTCGTATCAACAAGAAAATCAACTTCCTTATCCACTCTAACAACTATTTCCAATCCGTCTGTATCGTCAGTCTCCACTGTCCGAATATAATCGCAAAAGCCATCAGGCACTGAAACTACCTGCACAGAATAAGAGTGTCCATAAATTCCAGCAAGTTCAAGCGTTGATTCTTCCGAAACACCTTCATAAATCACTGTGTCATCTGTTTCGTCATATACGAAAAATTCCACACCTGCCACATAAGGAAGATCATCCGGATCGCCCATAAAAATAATATACAATGGAAGCTCAATGTCTTCAGCAAAAGCAGTTTGCAACGGCATTGCAAAAACAGAAACCATTGCCATCATTGTCATAGCCATCACTACAACGCCCGTCATCATCTTTCGAAATAATTTTTTCATAAAAACACCTCCCAGTGATATTAAAGAAAAAGCTTTTTTGACTTTTCTCATGTGTTTTCAAGATACCATTTTGATTGCAGAGACCCTGTTGGTTCAGATGTGTAATTCCAAATCTGTATTGCCGCACCTTCGCTTTAAGACGGTCCCTCTATATCCATATACAAATTAGCAGTGGCTTTTGATATCAGGTAATAAGTACCTGTTACATCTGTATATTTTCGATACCACTGTTGTGACGACGATTCAGGATCGTAATCTTCAAGAATCAAATTATTTCCACTAGCAGTTCCACTCAGTGCAACTGCTTTTGTATTGTCTTTTGTCAGTATATGGAAATATTGTGAATCATTATAAACAACATTCCATGCATACTCGTCTGCACTTTGAATTACACTTGTACCAGACGGTGCGACATACAATGAACTCCAATAGCTCTGTATTTTTGTTAGCGTCACATAACTAAACAAATACCATTTGAATTGCGACGTACTCTCATTATGCTCATATATTTGGATAGGCGTTCCATAGGTAAGAAATGCATTCTCAATATCCATATTTTTCGTAAGAGCATTTTTTGGATACAGATATACAACTGCACCATCGCCGGCAGTCTTTGTCCATTTTTGCGTACTAGTGCCAGCCGAATAAGTCTCCATTACCAAATCATCGCCATTGGATGTGCCACTAATCGCAATTGCCTTTGTACCGTTTGTAATGTAAAAATAGCCATCGCCACTGTCGATAAATTTCCACAAATACATTGTACCTGTTTGAATGACCTTTGTTCCAGTACTATCAGGGGAAATGTACAAATCAACAGGATTGCTTTGTGCCAGTCCATGATAACTTTGGATATACCGTGGTGTCAGTGCTGCCCAGTTGGGCGGATCATCCGGTTCGTCATTTTGACTGACTATATACTTGGTAGGCGGATTACTCTTTCCATTGTCCTTTACTGTTCCGCCGGATTGAATCCAAACATATTTTCCAGAACTAGAATAACCCCAATTGCAGTAACAGGTAACATTCCATTCACAATCATCCCAAGTTATTTCCTCATATGGAAAATAACTGTTTGTGATTGTGTTTTCCGCCCAAGATTTCCATGCACCACTAGTCGCATTATGTCCATATGCATTCCGCAATCTGCATTTTCGCACATTTGACCTCGTAAAGGAGAAATCCTCTTGAAACATAGAACCTTTATCAAGCTTTCTATCTGCTTCTGGAAAACTAAGAATGCAAGTCAAAATCCATTCACCATCGACTTCACGCACCCACTGTGCATAGAACGTTTTTCCGTAAATGGTTTTCGTTCCGATACACATCGTATACCATTTACCAGTTTCCCATGCATAATTTGTAAAAATATGCTTTCCTTCTCCTTCATTTCCGAAATCAAAATCACTTGTATCACACCATGGTGAAACATATTCAATTTCCGGAATGGAATCTCCATCTTCCCATAGAAAAAGAAGAAGAACATGATCTCCGTTTTTGTTTTGAAATCCGGCATACCCCCCAGACCAATCATGCACTGCCCAATACATTCCAACAGCATCTGTTTCGCAATACCAATCCACCATAATCATGTCATAGCTGCCATTATCCGGTCAATTGACATACATATTTGGGGCTTGGTTCTTGTCCGTTATGTTCATAAGACATCGCCACCCTTTTCTTAAATTTTTATAGAATATCCCCTAATTCTATACTTATGTTTTATCACTCGCCAATTGTAATGTCAATCATTTTTTTAGATTTATTTCAGATTCGTATGATATGACAATACAGCGAATATGATTTTGTGCAAATTACACAATTATAAAACTATACTTCGTCTATATTACAGAAAATTCTCCCAAACAACAAAATGTCATTCGGGAGAATTCTAATTCTATAAAATTGTTCGATTTATGCAATCTGAATGAGCTTCAAATTTCGAATTTCAATTGTATACGGTTCAATATCTGTTGCACCCAGATTAAATACGACTTCCATGTTATTATCGCTCGCTGTCATTGTAAAAGTATTCGTATAATGCTGAGTTTCTGTAGTATAGTTTAACGTATCATAAAAGTATGACGAATAGCTGCCATAATTTTGCATTACATTAAATTGCATAGTCAACTTTTCTGTTGCACAGTAGTCAAAAGAAATTTGATAAGTTGCGCCTTCTTCCAACGAAAGATTTTGATAGAGTGCCTGCACACTATAAACCAATGCGCCGCTATCTTCTACTTCCACGGATATGCCATCCTCGATGTATGACAGCGTTCCAGCACCTCCACTCGCTTCATCTGTCCAAATGAACCAGTTGTCCTCACTGTCACATAAATTCGCCTGTTCCAAAAGCATTTGCCGAAGCAATGACAAATCCATGCCATTCACTACATCGTTTTCGTCTAAATCGCAATTTTGGATTTCCACGTCATATCCAAGCAAAAACTGCTGCAGCTGTGCTGCATCTGCATTTGTTAATGTACCATCACCGTCTGCATCTCCAGTTACGTTCGTAGAAATTACATAATCACCGCCGTTTGCCTCTGTTAACATCGCCTCTAGCAAATCCGGTTCTGTACATACTAGCGTCCGTCGATTGAAAATTTTATACTGCGTACCATTATCCCACCAAAAGCATTTCATGCCATAACTTGTGGCTTTATCCACATAGTATGCCGCCCATGAAAGCCGCTCTGTTTCATTATTTTTATCAACACAGCCAAATTCTCCAATAATTACCGGAATCCCATTCGCCACAAAGGTATTATACATATTCGCCATGTAAGAATCTATTTCCGAAGATGTCCACGTCGTCATATTGGGATAACTTTCATACGTAAAATAAAACGGTTGATAAATATGTGCTTCTACAATCAAACGATCACTAACTGTATCAGTCGGCAAAACAAAATTTCGTGTTACCTGACTGTTTCCACCAGCACAATACGTGTTGACGATCAAGCAGCGATTGGCATTGTTTCCACCAGTAGCACGAACCGTATCCACAAAAAGCTGATTCAGTTCGTTTGTCACAACCAGTGCCTCATCATCGGGATTATACCATTCATTTTCATCGTTCAAAATCTCATTAAAGCTCTCAAACAGAAGTTTTTCCCCATAGTCACTGAATCGTTCCGCTACCTGTTCCCAAATCGCTGTGAACATGACTTCATTTTCCTCCAGATCCGTTCGACTCGCACGAAGCCAGCCTTTTTCGCCGGTGTCATGATGTACATTGATAATACAGTACATATCATCATCTAAAACATAATTTACAATTTCTTCCACACGATCCAGCCATGCTTCATCAATGGTATAGTCCTCGTCCATATGGTTATACCATGTCACCGGAATACGTATCGCATTGATTCCCGTATCTTTCACCATGTCTATCATTTCTTTTGTAGTAGTCGGATTACCCCAAGATGTCTCCGTAGCAAGACTGCCTAAACCAAGTTCAGTTGTACCGTAGCAGTCTAATGTATTGCCCAAGTTCCAGCCAAAAACGATGTCATCCACAATTTTATCTGCTGTCATCTCAAAATTCGCTGAAGCAGTTGTGGCACGATAAGATATGATGCTTAAAACCATACACATTGAAAGCAACAAGCTCACCAATTTCGTTATCCTGTTCCAAAACATAATTATCTAGCTCCTTTCACATATTAGATAATAAGGCTTTAAAAAATCAGAATCGACCTTCCTCGTCTTTAATTTGACTCCAGACATAGCGTAACATCCAACCATCAAAGTTCGTAATTCCTGTAGAAGATCCAGCCATCATAATCGATGTACCGTCATCTGAAAAGCCATCCGGTGGTGGTCCATCTGATGCACCGTTTTCTCCATAAAAATCAGTCAAGCCAAATCCATGACCAATTTCATGAATTAGAACATGTACATTTGAATCGCTTTCCAAAATATTCAAATAGGCATCGCCCGAAAGTCGCTGTTCCCAATCACCGCCACAACCGCCAATCGATGGCCAGCCTTGCGTTGCCCAAAGATACATATCGAATCTCGTTCCGGGATATTCATAGCTACTGTCTGTAAAGTGTTCAAATCTCCACAATTCGCTGGGCGCACTCGGCAATAAACTTGGAATTTCTTCTGTACCATTTGAAGTATCTCCACTGCTGTCATAATACTCCGTATCCGTATATACCACTTCGTCATCTTGCAAATCTTCCAAACAAGTTTCATCCAACACTGCCCAACCCACAATTTTCACATCTACATGATCATAAGACCAATCGTCATATCCCACCAGCCAATCTGTCCATGCATTAATCGCATCCTCCAGCATAACCTCCATCTGCTGTCGCTGTTCCAATGTCAGCGTCTTATAGGATTGCCAACGAACCACATAGTGCAGTTCTCCCTCACCAGCGATAATCTGATCAAAAATCAAATTCCACCGTGCGGTAGACGCCTCCGCTTCAATGCGATTTTCCCAAATCCACTCCATGGCTTCCACATATTCCGTAGGCATATCATCCACTGTCAACTGTTCAACCGTTTCCATTGTTGTCGTCACTTCTGTAACTGTTGTAGTTTCTGTGGTAAAGTCTGTCGTCTCTGTCGTAGTTTCCGTTATTGTATTTGAAGTTGTACTAGGTTTTGTACGTGATGATGTCGTTGTCACTGTTTCCGTTGTAGTTTCTGTCGTCATCGTTTCCGTATCTATGGATACCTGAGATTCCGGAACTATCGTGCAGCCAGGAATCGAAACCTCTGCCATCGTCACGTCCTCTCCCAACAAGAAAGCTTGTAGATGTGCCGCATCTGCGCCAGAAAATAGCCCATCACCGTTTACATTACCCACGGAGGCTTCTACAAAATCCGCAGAATCTGTTTGCAACAGCATACGCAGAATTGTGAGATCAAAACAATTTACGCTGCCATCCTGATTCATGTCACCTGAAATACAACCGGATACTGCTTCTAATACAATCGATATTGTAAAGCTACCGTCTTCATTCGACAAGACACCATCTTCACTTAGGTAGAAACTTTGTGCTGATTGAGACAAATATAAATTGCCATCCTCTTCGCTTAGATAATAGCTGTCATCCAACGCTGAGTAAATTGAAAATCCGCTGTCGCCATCATTGTACGACAAGAACCAGCCATTGTAATACGCTGCACCATCTGCATCATAAAAAACGACCGATACGCCATCGCCAGCCTCTCCGCCAGCAACACTTAAATATTGATTATTGCTGCGAAAAACAAAAGGCGTACTTTCTTGAAGGGAAGGATTCGTTACAGCGTCCACCGAAGAAATCGGTGCCCACGCCACTGCCAGTGCAGCAGCAGTCAATACTGCTGTATAACGGCGCATGGTATTCCGCCGCTTTTCTTGTTTTATCATCGATATACACCTCAACACTTGTAAACGTTATGTTATGATTTTTCAATATTATAATAATTTTTAGCTAATTTTTTATGACTCTACATACGGCAACTTATCGATTAGCTGTACTTGGAATTTCAAAAGAATCAGCGCATCGTCGGCATCCACGTAGTTACTATCATCTACATCAGAATTTGTTAAGGCAGCCACAGTTAAATCCACGCTTTCTGCAACATATTTGCTCAGCTTTACGACATCTGCCAAGCTTACTGTACCATCCAAATTGACATCTCCTATCAAGATATCCAAGTCTGTCGATACAGTCGTTGTTGTCTCTGTTGTCGTAACAGTCGTTGTAGTTGTAGATACTGTTGTTGTGATTGTCGTATCTTCTGTAACGTCACTTGTGTCAGCAATATCACTTGTAGTAGTCGTCTCTGTTTCTGTCTCCGTCTCTGTTTCCGTTGTAGTCGTTGCCGACGTTGCTGTCATAGTAGTCGTTGTGGTAGTGGTGGTTTCAGCCGATGCAACAACTTAACAACTTCAATTGAGTCGATTTTTTCCAATATCCAATATTGATTCGAACCGGAATCGGAGGTTGCCTGTACAATATTTGCACCACTGGCTGTGGAATAATCTACAACCTCCAAACAGCAAGTATCTTTAGAACTTTTGGTATAGATTGTGTAAGTACCATTGCTGTTTTCTACAAATTTGAAGAGCTGTGCACTGGTTCCATCATTTGTATAAATCGCCACATTTGTGCCACTTGTGCTGGAACCGTCATCTACAGTAAGATACCAAGTCTGTCCATCGCCCAATAAAGAGATGATATAATAATATCCATTTCCGGCAGAAACCAATGCCCATGTATTATAGGAAGCCGAACTATCTGCGCCCCATTGTTGAACATTTGTTCCATCCACCTTGGTGCCTCCATCAATATCCATATATAAACCGCTGTTATAATTTTTAATCATATAAGTATAACCTGTATCAACAGTAGAGGAAACTTTAATGGTTGACTCTACCGCCCACCAATGCTGATAATCTGTATCACTAATTTCCCATTGTAAGATACTTGCACCATCACTGTTCGAATCGTCTTCAACTGCTAAGCAGCTATTGTCTGCAGTGTTTTTTGTTGCAATAGAATAAGAACCATCTTCATTCTCTATAAACTTGAAAAGCTGTGCATCAGAATATGTATTGGTATAAATACCAATATTCATGCCGTTCTCAACTAGACCATAGTCCAAATCTAAATAATAGGTTTGACCATCTCCTAAATGTGAAATAATGTAATAATATCCATCCCCAGCATAAGATAACGACCAAATGCTTGCATCTATGGTATAGCTATCAGTTTGTATAACATTTGTTCCAGCTGCTGCAACAGAATCTTCAATCGATAAATACAAACCACTTCTAACATTTTTAAAAACATATCCGGTATCTGTGTTCATATTGTCACCATCATCAACCAGCATTGTTTCTGTAATAGAAACTTCCGTGTATTTAGGGCAACACTTCGTCCGATCCAAGATAAAAACTTGCATGAGGTGGCTGGTTATAGGCAGTATTCTGTGCTGAGACTTGCACACGGTACTGTGGATCCTGCATCAATGTTTGTATACGGTAATCCGTATCATATGTTGTGCTATAAATGCGAATAGAATTTCCATCTGCTGCACGACATATGATTTCTTCACGCCAATCGCCAAACAAGTCTGCAGAAAGATAAGGCGTTCCTTTTGTAGTATTACAAGTATAATAGCCATCTGTTGTCATTAAAGTTGTGATAGAACCACTCTCCGTCACCTTGCTGACCGTAGCAGCAGTGTCTGTATAACCGTCCAAAATTTCACGTTCTAAATCGCCATCCCAATAACATAAAAAATTGATTGCAGAACGATTCATATCCAGTAGATTTCCATCACCATCATAGACATCATAATTTAATCCCCAGAACTCTGCCCCGTCATTTCCAACCCAAACATTATCTGCACAACAGCGTCCAGTATCACTCGAACCATCCACATGAAAAATTGTTTCTCCAGTTGCAGCATCGAATAACGTTACTCCATAAGGACTTTCTTCATGACAAGCCCAAAGTTCCAGTCCGTCTCGATCTGGTAAAAAATCTCCCAAATGCATAGCGTCACCATGTCCCGTGTTTGTATTCCAAAGAATTGTTCCATCATCATCTATACAAGTAGCACCAGTGATGATCTCCTGTTTACCATCTCCGTCTACATCTGCAACCATACTATTGTGGTTGCCGTCACCATAGCCTACACCAGAAGAACTCGTACCAGAATCATACGACCAAACTTTTACGAGCTTTTTGTTTACAACATTATATGCGGTTGCAGTCAGTCTTGTATAATACCCACGACCTGTAACTACACTGGGCGTCACACCGTCTAGGTAGGCGACTGTTCCCCAAAATCGGTCGACACGATTACCATAAGAATCGCCCCAACTAGAAACTGTCCCTCTGGCGGGTTCATAATCGACTGTATCCAGTGCTTCACCGGTCAAACCATCAAAAAGCGTGTAATATTCCGGACCAGACAAAATATATCCTTTGGAATTGCGATAATCTACTGTAGAGTCGCCGATTATATTTCCAACGCCGTCTATTGTTCCGTCAGCGGTTTTACAAGTCATTTCCGCATAACCGTCTAAATCAAAGTCAGCCACATAAAATTGCGTATAGTGTGCATCAGCACGAATGTTTATACCCAAATCAATCCGCCAAAGACGTGTGCCATCCAGTTTGTAACAATCGATATAAACCTTATCCGTTGTACCACTCTGTGAATTATCTTTCGAATTGGAAGGATCCCATTTCAAGAAGATTTCATATGTTCCATTACCATCCACGTCTCCCACAGAACAATCGTTCGGAGAATAAGTCACACCAGAAATCGTTGCAGTAGGCGGTTCAAGGTCAATGTCAAAATAATTTCCTTCAGAAGTAAGTGTGCATATATCGCTAGATGTTACAGAATCACCTGCCAAAGTATCCACACGATAAGTATCTCCTGCCGTTCCATCGGCGTCCAAATAACACGTCGCTTCATCAGCATTACTGGTATACACAAGTATATCATTGCGATAAAGATTAAAAACCGTAGTGTCTGAATCACTTGCCAAAAATCGCCAACTAACCAGCATACCACTATCAGTCGTTACAGCAGTGATACCACGGTCTAAATATTCCACTTGATATGTATTATTTGACGCAGATACTACCGATGTCTCCGGTACAGTTAAAAAGAAACTCGTCATAGAAGCACACATTGTCGCTGCTGTTATCCACGCTATAATTTTATGTTTCATAATAATACATCACCTCATCATTTTTTGCAATGTGAACAATATTTTTGAACTTCATTGCACAATTTTATTATAGCACAATTAGAATTTCAATGTCAATAGATAAAGTTACTATATTTTGCAATATTGTTGTTCTTGTTTTATTGAACTTACTTTTTTAAAGCAGTAGCAAAGGAGACCACCTTAAAAATAAAAAAGTACAACAGCTTCTTTATATCTCATTGTTGTATGCCGTTTTAATATTGCACATTTCTGTGAATAATACGCTCCATAAATCTGTGCATCATCCTGTATACGGCAACGTATCGATTAGCTGTACTTGGAATTTCAAAAGAATCAACGCATCGTCGGCATCCACGTAATTACTATCATCTACATCAGAATTTGTTAAGGCAGCCACAGTTAAATCCACGCTTCCTGCAACATACTTGCTCAGCTTTACGACATCTGCCAAGCTTACTGTACCATCCAAATTGATATCTCCTATCAAGATATCCAAATCTGTCGATACAGTCGTTGTTGTCTCTGTTGTCGTAACAGTCGTGGTAGTTGTAGATACTGTTGTTGTGATTGTCGTATCTTCTGTAACGTCACTTGTGTCAGCAATATCACTTGTAGTAGTCGTCTCTGTTTCTGTCTCCGTCTCTGTTTCCGTTGTAGTCGTTGCCGACGCTGCTGTTATAGTAGTCGTTGTGGTAGTGGTGGTTTCTGTAGTCGCTTCTGTAGTGGTAGTAGTTGTTGTGATTGCAGATGTCAAGAGATTCCACTTTTGACAAGCGTGATTTGTATTTGTCCATTGCTGCACATTTGCGCCATAGTCTAAAGATGCATCCGCAACTTCTACATAGCAAAGATCCTGTGAAGCATGGGTAATAATACCATACGTTCCATCAATATTTTTTGTAAAACGGAACAGCTGCGCACTATCTTTTGCATTATAAATAGCAAGCTCAATATTTCCACCACTTTCGTTGCTCGTCACTGTAAGTGCATAATTTTCATCCTGATAGGAGCGAATCCAATAATAATTCTCCGAACCAAAGGTTTTGAGAACAAATTTTTGTGCATCTGCATCACTTTGTTCCCATTGTTGAACATTAACACCCGCTGCCATTTCACCGTCTGTTATATCCATCATAAAGCCAGAATTTGCATTTTCAAAAGTATAAATCACATCTGTATCCATAGCACAGCCTGGATCTTCCGCTGATTCCAGAATCCATTCCTGACAGGTCGCACCATTTGCCACCCACTGCTGAACGTTTGCACCAGAAGCAGTGGAAGCATCTGTAACCTCTACAACAGATGCACCGTCTGTTATGCCGGTGTAAATACAATAGCTGCCATCTGTATTTTCGATTAACATGAATTGCTGATTCGTACCGCCATTATATTGATAAATATCAATATTCGTACCATCTGTCGTTTTCTTTCCAGTGACATCTAATACATATGTACCGCCGTCACCCACTGCCGATACAATGTAATAATACCCATCACCTGCACTGTAAAATTTCCAAATATCATTTATCGCCGTTCCGTCCGATCCCCACTGCTGTACGTTTGCACCATTTTCTGCTGTGCCATCCGTCACTTGCAAATACAGACCGGAATTTACATTTTTGATACGATATGCTGCACCGTCTGAAAAGTTTGCAATTGTCACAGTCTCATCCGGCAACTCTACATAACCTGCACTAGGTACGCCGCTGGTCGCATAACGCAAATACATCATGTTTTCCTTAGCTGACTGACAGCCACTATAAGTTGCACAGTATACTTTTGCATTTTCTGCCGTAAGAGAAGTATACGTATAATTAGAAGTTGGATGCCATGTGCAATCCTGTGCATAGCCCTCAATTGTCGTACGATTACAGCTGACAAATGTCGAACCAGATTCTGCATAAGAGCCAGGATATGTCACCGTATTCCAGTCACAAATAACGTTACCGCCGTCTTCATAATAGCAGTTTTCTGCGTATATCTTCGATGCTGTATGCACTGTATATGCCATGCTGAAATCGCTGATATAATTATTTAGCGAGTGAAAATAACCATACCGCATCAAGCCGGGACCTCTCGTCAACGTCTCCTCAAATTTATTGGAAATCAAAGACATTCTTGGAAAATCGTTATAGGTATTATAGGAGCTTTCATCGTCCGCCGGATAGCCTAAAATCAAACCGTATTCATGTATAATCCAAAAGAGCAATCCGAAACGGTACAATAATCTGCATCATAGCAACAAGCAAGAAATTTGTCCCAATCCTCTAGACCAGTAGAAGCAGTATTATAATCGCTATGTCCCACAAACGTACAATGATCTATCCAAAGATTTTCACCACCGCCAAAATATACCACAATTGAATCATTTCCATTGGATTCCGCATCGTGTTGCAATTCAAAATTTTTGATGATGACATTATCCGATGAACCTTTGCTTGTAGATGTACAAAATTGTACATTATAAAGCGTATTTGCAGAATAACTGCCAATGATGGTCTTGTTATTTCGCACATAGATTCTGCCGTCTGGACAATAATATCGTCCGGTAGAATCTGTCGTTAAGCTTGTTACCTGTATATCTGCCGTGACTACAATAGTATACGGCGTTTCTGATGTGGCATAAGCCTTCAGTTCCTCAAATGTGGTTGCCTCTACAACCTTACCAAATAAGCCACCAATATCCGCAGCTTTTACATTGTCGGTGTTGTCATCGAAGCAATAACCGGCAAATCCCTAAAGTCCATCCGCATTCAACAACCAAAGCTGATCATCTGCACCTGTATAAGATGCAAGTGTCACGCCAGAGGCTTCTTGTGTCAGTGCAAGAGATGTATCAGAATAGTTTACAATTTTATAATACAAATCATTACCCAAGTGATCTGTTTCCACTGGAATGACATACCAGTGCTGGCACTGTGCCGATTCGCTACCATACATGATGACGTCCGTTCCAACAGACACATTGTAACCGGAGGGTGTTAAAAGGCGCCCAGATTCGGCGTTCACCAATTTAAAGAATGTTCCAATCGAATCCGAACCTACACGATCGAATCTCCAAGATAAAGCCTTTGCAATTTCCGGAAAAAGCATTTTATTGTGATAAATATAGCGGTTTGGTTCCTTTTCTTCATTGGGATAAGCATAAATTCGATTATAGAAAAACAAATCATTGTCATCGGCACGAACAGAAAAAGTCACCACGAAAATATTCGTACAGGATTTTTTCCGAAAAAGCTGTAATCTTGTCAACACTTCTTCCCGTTCCGAAAATTGCGCCAAAAGAGTAGCCGGTATAACGACAGCAACAGCACTCTTCGTTTCCATCACGTCTAAAATTTGCATCAAAACACGTTCAAGCATTGTCAAATTATCAATACCCATTTTCTCAATCTGATAATCCACTTCACAAGCTTCCGGTTCAGACAAACCATGAAAAAGAAAAAAATGATTTTTTCCGCTGTACATCTGAAACCAATGCATTCTTGCTCAAGCTGCCAACTACCTAAAGCCAATATTCCGCACTGCTTCATCGTTGTTCCTCGTCCAAAATATAGACATAACAATACCCTGCCTGAAAAAGCTTCATCCGTAAATAAGGTAAAAATCGAATGCGGAGGTAATCCGGCGTATAGTACACATCGTCTATATTTGCAAACACAAAATGAAAAAAACCGTCTGCCGCACGAAACATTTGTAAATCCTCCTCGCTATTATCACGTTCCCACCAATAAATTGGTATCCTTCTCAGCAGCTATCCCCAAACCGAGAAATTTGTCAATCTATTTTTAGAAAATTGTAGATGTCATACAAAATGTCCCCTATTTTTTCTCCGTGTAAAACAAAAAACTGACACATTTTTTTTATGCATCAGTTTTGTTTTCTTATTTTTCGCAATCTGAATCGAAATCCGATTCTGCACAGTTAAGCTTTGCACGATATGCCTCCAATAATTGCAGAGCATGCTTTGTTTCACCACACTCCAGCAATATCTTTATAGAGTCCAGCATAAATCGTACATTCTCAATTTCCAAGAACTGTTCTTCCATCAGGCACTAATCTCCGTAGACAATGACTCATTTGGAATTTCGTCTCCATTTACACCATACAGCTTCGGTGAATCTATTCCTTTTACGCAACCACCATTGACCACGATTCGCTTTACCCGTTCCACCGACGGCACAGTGTACATAGAATCCATCAAAGTAGCCTCCATAATAGATCGTAATCCTCTCGCTCCGGTTTTACGAGCGATAGCCTCCTTAGCCACTTCATTCAAAGCATCATCTGTAAGCTCCAGCTCGATTTGGTCAAAGTCAAACAATTTTTGATATTGCTTTACGAGTGCATTTTTCGGCTCTGTTAAAATGCGAACCAATGCAGATTCATCTAAATCATCTAACGAAGCAATTACCGGCAATCTACCCACTAATTCCGGCACAAGTCCGAATTTCACCAAATCTTGTGGCGTTACCTGTCGGAAAATATTGGTGATATCTTCTTTCTTGTCGATAATCGGTGCATCAAAACCAAGCATTGCCGGTGTTAATCGCCTTTGTACCAATTTTTCCAGTCCATCGAATGCACCGCCACATATAAACAGAATATTCTTTGTATCCACAGGAATACAATCCGCATTCGGGTGCTTTCGCCTACCCTGCGATGATACGTTAGAAACCGTTCCCTCGATAATTTTCAAAAGTGCCTGTTGTACGCCCTCGCCACTGACATCTCGAGTCAAGGAAACGTTTTCAGATTTACGAGAAATTTTATCGATTTCGTCAATATAGATAATCCCACGTTCAGCCGCTTCTACATCGAAATTTGCCGCTTGCAGCAGTCGCAATAGAACATTTTCTACGTCGTCACCTACATAGCCCGCCTCAGTAATTGTAGTGGCATCCGCAATCGCAAAGGGAACATCCAAAATTTTTGCTAACGTCTGTGCAAGATAAGTTTTTCCTACGCCAGTAGGACCTAACAGCAATACATTGCTCTTTTGAATTTCTACATCTTGTCTATTTAAATTCCTTGAATCCAAATCCTCTTGCTTTATATTGCTATCTCTATCGGCAGGCTGTTGATTCAAAATACGTTTATAATGGTTATACACAGATACTGCCAATGTCATTTTTGCTTGGTCCTGACCAATCACATATGCATCCAGTATTTGCTTGATTTCAGCTGGCTTTCGCAGTTGAATCGGTGCTTGTTTCTTTTGCCTTTTGGAAGATCGTGCCGGATTGACGGGACCATACAGCATTTCATAACAATATGTGACGCAATTGCTGCAAATATTTACATCTGCAGCCGTAATCATGCCCTCTACGGCACTCTCCGGCTTCCCGCAAAAGTTACAATGTTTTTCTCTTTCGTCAATTCCCATGGCATCTTCCCCCCTTTTTTATCTCTGTGTAATCACCTTATCGATTAAACCGTATTCTCTTGCTTCTTCAGCATACATATAATTGTCACGTTCGGTGTCTTGCTGAATAATCTGTAACGGCTTTCCAGTATTTTCCGCCAAAATCTCATTCATTCTTTGACGAACTCGTACCAAATGATCCGATGCAATTTTTATATCCGTACACTGACCAGACAATCCGCCGGAAATCAGCGGCTGGTGAACCATAATTTCACTGTTTGGAAGTGCAATTCGCTTTCCCTTTGCACCAGAAGAAAGTAGAAACGCACCCATCGATGCTGCCATACCGATACAAATCGTGGAAACATCACATTTGATATACTGCATCGTATCATAAATCGCCATTCCGGCTGTAATGGAACCACCAGGGCTATTAATATATAACGAAATATCCTTTTCATTATCCTGACCTTCCAGATACAAGAGCTGTGACACCACAAGACTAGCGGTCGTGTCATTCACTTGATCGGAAAGCATGATAATACGATCATTCAACAACCGAGAAAAAATATCATAAGAACGTTCTCCACGGCTGGTCTGTTCCACCACATAAGGTACTAAACTACTCATGTTTCTCTTCCTTTCTCATTTTGAAATTTTTATTTAGATTATTTTTTGCTTATTCCGTAACGGCTTCCTCTGTTGCATCCGCTGATTCTTCTGCCACCGGCTCTTCTGTCGGAGCATCGATAATAACGGCTGCTTCTTTCACCAAATCCAAAGCCTTTTTCACAAGCAAATCGGTACGAACATCGTCTAAAATCGCACTGCGAATCTGTTCTTCAGTCACACTAGAACTTTCTGCAATTTTCTTAACCTCTTCGTCCAATTCTTCATCTGTCACTTCAACGTTCTCTTGCTTTGCAATCTGTTCCAAAGCCAGCCGCAGCTTTACTTCACCTTCTGCACGTTCAAGATAAGTTGCTTTCAGAGAATCCTGATCCATGCCTGTGTACTGCAAGTACATATCCATCGATACACCTTGTTCCTGCAGCTGTGCAGCAAACTGATTCAACAGTGCATCTGCACGACGCTCAAACATCACGTGTGGAATCGGATCTTCCACCAGCTCAATGAGTTGCTCAATGATTGCATTTTCAAAGCCCTGATCCGCTGCATTTTTTGTACTTTCTTCCAATTTCGTGTGAATATCTGTTTTCAATTCATCAAGGGTGTCAAATTCAGAAGTGTCCTTAACAAATTCGTCGTCCAGTTCCGGCAGTTCTTCGTGTGTAATACCATGAATAATGCAGTGAAATATAGCTTCTTTTCCAGCATAATCCTCCATGGAATAATTTTCTGGGAATGTCACATTTACATCAAAAGGTTTTTCCAATTCATTGCCAACAACCTGCTCTTCAAATCCCGGAATAAACTGACCACTGCCCAACGGCAACTCGTAATTTTCGCCTTTTCCGCCTTCAAAAGCTTCGTCACCAAAAAAGCCTTCAAAGTCCAATGTCACTTTATCGCCCATTTCAGCAGCTCTGTTATCCACAGACACTTCCCTTGCATTGCGCTTCTGCAAATTTTCCAGTTGGTTTTGTACATCTTCGTCTGTAATTTCCTTTTCATTCCGAACTGCTTCCAAACCTTTATATTCCGTGATATGAATTTCCGGCTTGGTCACACAAACCACCTTTAGAGATGCGCCCTCTTCTTTGCTGACAGAAGTTAGCTCGACACGAGGAGAATCCACCAAATCCAATCCTGCCTTCTCTACCAATCCCGGCAGCTCTGCATTCAGCACTGTATTGATTGCATCCTCATAAAATACATTCTCGCCATATGTCTTTTCGCAAAGCTTTCTTGGTATTTTTCCTTTCCGAAATCCCGGCATAGAGATATTTTTCTTTTGCCGACGATATGCGCTTTCAACCGCATTTTCAAAGCTTTCTGCATTAATTTCTATAACCAATTCGGTCATATTAACATCTGTTTTTGTTGACGATTTCAAATTCATGACTTAAGTCCTCCAAATATTCATTTCCGCAATTACTTTCGCAACGGAAAATTTATCATTTTATTTTTTTTACATTCCATTATAGCATACTCTCAGCATTTTGACCAGAGAATTTATATTCTTCTCTTTTTTTAACAAATCACATCACTTTTTTAGGAATAAAATGTAAATAATCGCTAGAAATCAGACGTAAATCTGTACCATGATAAATTCCCTGATAAGCACTGGCATGACCTCTACCGTGTACGTGTCCGAAATAGCATTGCTCAATTTCAAATTCCTGTAATGTATCCAAAATTGATTCATTTGCAAAGCCGCCATAGATGGGAGGATAATGTAAAAACACAATCGGTTTTAAGTTCGATTGTAATGCTGACTGAATAGATACACGCAGTCGCTGTACCTCCCGTGCCAAAACACGTTCATCCGCCAGTTCGCCATTCATACTAACCCAGCCTCTCGTGCCGCAAATTCCAAATTGTTCAAAAGCATAGTGATTGTTGTGTAAAATATGCAAAGTATCAAATCCATTGGTGACAAAGTAATTTTCCATTTTGGTTTTCGATGCCCACCAATAGTCATGGTTGCCTTTCAATAAAATTTTCTTTCCCGGCAGTGCCTGAACAAAGGCAAAATCCAGGTGTGCCTGTTCCAACGTCATTCCCCAAGAAAAGTCTCCAGCCAAAACGACAACATCTTCCAATTGAATTCGCTCTTCCCAGCTTTTTTTCAAAATCGCCTGATAGTTTTTCCAACCATGAAATATATCCATCGGCTTGTCCGGTACGCCGAATGACAAATGCAAATCTCCAATGGTATATAAATGCATATACACCCCATTCAAGATAAATGAAGCTTTTTCAACGCAAACTGCCGCATTTCCGTTTTTTCAATGCTATCCGTAAAGCGACGTGGTTTTTGTTGTAACGCAGCTAACGACTGTGGAATTTTCAGACCCGATGCCTGTTTCAGCTGTTCCACCTTCGCATACTCGTCGGTTTCTCCGCTTTCTGCACCAATTGCCTCTAATACGCTACCACTAAATTTAAAAGGACTTGCAGTAGATACAATAAGCGTTTTGGTGATGTCTCCGGTTTCCTTTCGATAATCCTGATACACCTTCACTGCCACCGCCGTATGTGTATCGCAAGTGTAACCATATTCTTGGTAAAGTTTTCCGATCGTTTCTTTCGTTTCAGTATCGTCGCAAAAACCCCCATAAAACAATTCTGTTAGCTTTTCTTTCACCGCATCCGTAACTTCATAGCATCCAGTACTTGCGAGAAGCCCAAACCATTTTTGGATTTGTGCATCATCTTCATCAGCAAGCAAATAAAGCAGTCGTTCAAGGTTACTGGAAATCAAAATATCCATTGACGGAGAGATAGTTGCATGGAAATCTCGATTCCGATCATAAATGCCGGTACGAATAAAATCCGTAAGAACCTTATTCACATTCGATGCACAGATAAGTTTTCCAATCGGTACACCCATCTGCTTTGCATAATACGCTGCCAGAATATTTCCGAAATTTCCAGTAGGAACAACCACATTTAACTGATCGCCATAGTTCAGCTCTCCATCTTCCGTCAACGTCACATATACAGAAACATAATAGACAATCTGCGGTACAAGGCGTCCCCAGTTGATGGAATTGGCACTAGAAAATGCGAAGCCACCCTGTTCCATAATTGCAAGTACGTCCTTGTCAGTAAAGATCTGTTTTACACCGTTTTGACAGTCATCAAAGTTGCCTTTTACTGCGCAAACAGCAACATTTTCACCCTCTTGAGTCGTCATCTGCCGCTTTTGCATATCACTGACACCTTCTTCCGGATAGAACACCAGAATTTCCGTGCCCGATACATCTTTGAAGCCCTCCAGTGCTGCCTTACCAGTATCTCCAGAAGTTGCTACCAGAATGACCACTTTTTTCTCCAGCGAAAGCTTCTTCACGGCTGTCGTCAAAAAATACGGTAAAATCTGCAATGCCATATCTTTAAATGCACAAGTAGGACCATGCCATAGCTCCAGCATATACGTCCCATCGAACAAGTGTGCCAACTCTGCAATATTTTCTGTATCGAACGCTTTTGTCGTATAAGCACGCTCTGTACAATAGCGCAGCTCCGATTCTGTGAAATCCGTCAAATATTTCGAGAAGATGTAGGCTGCACGCTGTGCATATGTCTTCCCTAACAAAGCTCGCAACTCATCCATAGAAAGCATTGGAATTGATTCTGGTACAAATAAGCCCCCCTCTTCGGAGATGCCTTTTGCAATCGCAACCGCACTTTCTACTCGCACACTGCTATTTCTAGTGCTTTTATAAAACACAAGTACCACCCTTTTCTCGGCAAAATATACCTAAAATATATATGTGCTGTCCGTTATACCGAACGCATTTTCCAGATAATCCATCGAATAAATCGTATAGCCTTCCATTTCCACTACAGCCACATCAAATCGTGGCTGTAATGCATCACTTTGTTGTGGGTTACGATAGCACCACTCCACTGCTGCTTGAACAATGCGTTTTTTTCAACTCCGTGATTGCTTCATAACCATTCGACAAACTATTTGGCATTCGTGTTTTCACTTCCACAAATGCTAAAATATTCTCTTTTCGAGCGATAATATCCATTTCAGCACCACGAATGCGAAAATTTCGTGCCAAGATTTCATAGCCACTTGCACAAAGTACACGGCAAACGTAAGCTTCACCCAATCGCCCGATTTCAACGGCTTCCATGCTGCTCCAAATTTTTCAGAAAACTCATACGATGAATTGGACAAGGACCATACTTCAAAATCGCCTCATAATGCGCTTTTGTTCCATATCCCTTATGTCTGGCAAAACCATATTCTGGATAAATCTCGTCAAGCTGCCGCATTGCCCGATCACGAGATACCTTTGCCAAAACCGATGCTGCCGCAACGGAAGCAGAGATCCCATCGCCATGAATCACAGATTCGCAAGGTACAGGAAGTTTTGGTAAGCGATTGCCATCTACAAAAACTCGTTCCGGCATAACCGACAGTCCTGCCACTGCTCGCTGCATTGCCAGCATTGTTGCTTCTAAGATATTTTGCTGTTCAATTTCCTCTACACTTGCTGTAGCAACTGCATAGGACAAACAACACATCAGAATTTCTTCAAACATTGCTTCCCGCTTTTTTTTTTGTCAACCTCTTACTGTCATTCAATCCAAAAATAGGCGGCTTTTTCGGATCTAGGATCACTGCTGCTGCATAAACATCTCCTGCCAAAGGACCACGTCCCGCTTCATCTACGCCACAAAGTACCATGCCATTTCGTGATTTTTCAGCATCCCATGCATAGAGCGTTTCGGCAAACGTTTTCTTCATCCTTTGTTTTTGTTCATTCATGCTTTCCACAGTGTTCTCTCCTTTTTACGTCGGTAATTCTAAGGTTATTTTACCCAATTTGCCGCTACGGAATTCATCCAACAATGTAATTGCCGCACGCTCCATATGCACCACACCGCCAGAGAGCAGCATCCCACGATGTCTGCCCAATGCTTCTAAAATTTCGAAACCCTGTGTTTCTAATTCGCCTGCTGTCAAACGATAGCGTTCGATCAAAGCATTCGGATAATCTTTCGCCAATTGTTCTATGAGCAACGACGCTAAACTCTCCAAATCCATAATATTATCATTAATCGCACCAGTAAACGCCAGCTTTTGTGCTACCTCTTGATCATCAAATTTGGGCCACAATACACCAGGCATATCCAAAAGCTCCATGTCATCACCGATTTTTACCCATTGTTTTGTACAAGTGACGCCTGGGCGATCTTCTACCTTTGTACGCTTTGTTTTTGCCATACGATTAATAAACGAGGATTTTCCAACATTCGGAATTCCCACCACCATCAGGCGGATAGGTACACCCTCGATGCCGTGTGCCTGTCGCTTTCTTAGAAGCGATGCCAACAAATCTCGAACTGTTGGTGCAAACTGTTTCACGCCTTTTCCGCTACGGCAATCCACTGCAAGCACACGCACATCCTGCGCTTGATATGCAGAAATCCATTTCGCCGTAGCAGATGAATCCGCCAAATCAGCTTTATTCAGAAGGAGCAACTTTGGCTTTGTTCCGGTCATCCGATCCATTTCTGGATTACGGCTGCTATACGGAATTCGTGCATCTAAAATTTCCACAATTGCATCTACCAGCGATAAATTTGCTGCAATCATGCGCTGTGTTTTAGTCATATGTCCGGGAAACCATTGAATTTGCCGCATTGTTTCTTCTGCCATGCACTACCTCCGATTTCAAAGATTATTCTCCGGTGGGATCTTCATAATTGTCGTAAATCCCGCCAAAGTTTGGCGTAAGACAGAATATTGCCTTTCCTAGAATGGCATCCTCCGGTACAAGTCCCACGCAATGGGATCGACTATCTGTAGAGTTCTGACGATTATCACCCATAACAAAATAATACCCTTCTGGTATCGTAATTGGAAATTCAAAACCATATTCCTCTACCGTCGTAAGATTATTAATGTAGGATTCGTTCAGAATTTCACCATTTAACGTAACCTCTCCTGTTTCAAAATCAATGTCCAGCGTGTCGCCGCCCTTCGCAATAATTCGCTTAATGAGTCGCTTTTCCGCTTCGATACCATCACCTTGCTGAATATTTCCGTTCTCGTCGAATGTATAGGCATAAGTATTATCCATAATAACAATATCGCCACGATCGGGTGTGTACAACAAATCTGTCATCAGCAGTCGATCGCCGCTTTGTAAAGTAGACTCCATTGAGCGTCCCTCTACCGTCACTGGGCGAATAACATAAGCAAACAAGAGGATTACCACAAAAACGGAAACCAAAATTGTCTCAATGACTTCCGCAGAATCATTGACAAAATTCCAAAATTTTTTTCCAGATGTCTGCTGTGCTGATGCCGATTGTATTGCGTTCGCCTTTTGTTCCTGTTGTTCCATTACTGATCACACTCCGTTTCAAAATCTCAAAGGTGCATCTAATTTTTAGAGGTGCCCTAACAGGAATAATTCCCAAATTTTAATTTGTACGCCATATTTCATTCAACCAGACTTTCTACCGTAATCCTGCATAACCTAATTTTAATAGGATTCCTAATAAAAAAAGGACATAGCTGTCCCCTTTTCATCGCCGGCTTTTCTAGCGCACGTATTTGCATTTTACTTTTACGCCGGTCTTTTTACTGCATCAAGTCGAATCCGACCTTAGCCAATCCGCTCCTTCACCTTTGCAGCCTTGCCGACTCTGTCACGCAGATAATACAGCTTCGCTCTGCGTACCTTACCTCTACGAACAACATCTACTTTATCCACTACCGGCGAATGCAACGGAAATACACGCTCAATACCACAACCGTGTGCAACACGACGTACTGTAAAGGTTTCGCTGATTCCACCGTGCTTCTTGGCAATTACAGTACCTTCAAACACTTGAATACGACTTTTGTCGCCTTCTTTAATTCGTACGTGTACCTTGACTGTATCACCAATTTCAAATTTGGGTGCGTCTTGCTTTAAGCTAGAATCACTGATAAGTTTTAAAGCATCCATAATTTTCCTCCTACTGTTTCCGAACCTTCATACACGCATCATCCCAATTTCAATGGGAGAAAACAAAACCATACTTTTTTACGCCAGATAAAACAAAGCTGCTGCAGCTTTTTTATCTTTATTATTATCAAAAGAGGTTCACGCCAGCGGACGATTCGATTTCCTGTCGTAATAATAAATTATCAACGGCATTCTGCTCACATGAGGACAATTACTGCCATATAGGCAGAAATTCCCCATACAGATATTCAAATACTTATTTATCATACCACATCTCCAAAAAAAAAGCAAGTGTTTTTTCAAAAAAATTTTTCTTTTTTTTCGTCCCACAGAGCGATTCTGCAAACGTCAACAATTTCACATCGGGTTTCGCTTTTACTTTTTAGCAGATTTAATAAAAGCATTGGATTTGTTGTTTTATTTCCTACTGGAAAATTCATTTGTAAACAGAAAAAATTTGCTGTCACACGTTCCTCAAGCAATATCATTCCCGGACGAATATCCACTTGTTTCAGACCTTTCTTACTGCTTTTTTCCACAATCAATTCCGACTGAGCAAGCAGTACTTCCAAATCCCGCTGCAATTGTTTCAATTCTGCACTTTTTAATTGTATTATATAGTCACCGGAGGTCAAGCTTGAAAATGCACACTGCGGAGCACCCACTGTTTCTATCCGAATGCCGTCGGGCAGCACGTCGTTCAATCGTTCTTGTATCATCGCATACGGCAATGCTTCTGTTAATTTTAACTGTAAAATTTCATAAACGCTCTGGAAGCCAAGTGGCAAAGTTGCAGCAAACAGGGTCTGCATCTGTGGGTGAAAACCACCGTAATATGCTACCGGAAGAGATGCACGACAAACAGTACGCTGTATACATTGCAATAAATCCAAATGGGAAATATATTTCATGCGTCCTGTTTTAGAAAATCGGAGGCGATTTTCCCATATTACATCAGCCAAAGCAATTCCTCCCCAGCTTTTGATTTAGTCCACAGCCAGCGCATTTTTCCCGACAATGAGGCATCGTTTGTGCGGCATATGCCCTTTGATTTTCACGTACAAAAAAGGATTTATCCACCAAATAATCTAAATGCTCCCATGGGAAAACTTCAGTATAAGCTCGCTTGCGGCAAGCGTAAAACGCAGGATCTATTTTACAAATTTCAAATGCCTTTTTCCAATTTTTATAACAAAAACATTCGCTCCAACTGTCAAATTTACTGCCCTGTCGCCACGCCTGCTCGATTACTGATGTAAGGCGTCTGTCTCCTCTTACCAGCACTGCCTCTAAAAAGCTGATTTGATAATCGCTCCAGCTGACTTTTATTTTTCGGCGGTGCTTCTGAGGAATACACGAGATGAGATATGCTTGTCGCTCCTGTAATGTTTCCCAATCAATTTGTGGTTCGAATTGAAACGGTGTGAACGGCTTTGGCACAAATGTAGCACAGCTAATAGAAATTTGCACACTGCCCTTTCCACGCTGTTCCTTCGGAATACAATTGTGAAGTTTGATAAGCTTTTCCGCCAAATCGATAATACCTGCAATATCTGCTTCTGTCTCCGTAGGCAAGCCCATCATAAAGTATAATTTCACATTGTGAAATCCACCGGAAAAAGCAATTTTTGCTGTACAAATAATCTCCTCTTCTGTAACATTTTTATTGATAACATCACGCAATCGCTGTGTCCCAGCCTCTGGTGCAAACGTCAAGCTGCTTTTGCGTACCCCTTGAATTCGATCCATCAGTTCTTTCGAAAAATTGTCCACCCTCAGCGATGGCAATGTCAGATTCACTCGGTGAGATTCTGTAAATGGCAAAAGCCGCTCTAATGTTTCTTCCAAACGACTGTGATCGCTAGTACTCAAAGAGGATAAGGACAGCTCTTGATAGTCAGTATTTTCACATAATCTACGGCACTCGTTTTCTATCGTTTCGGGGGATTTTTCTCGAAAAGGGCGGTAAAGAAATCCCGCTTGACAAAAGCGGCATCCTCGGATACACCTACGCAATACCTCTGAAACAGCTCTATCGTGTACAATTTCTGTAAACGGTACAACAAATGTTTTTGGATAATACACGCTGTCCATATCTGAATTGATTCGCTTTTGTACGACTTGTGGTACACCGCTTTTCGGTATGATGGACTGCACTGTACCATCTTCATGATACTGTACATTATAGCATGAAGGAACATAAATTCCCGGAATTTTTGCAATGGCTTGAAGAAATTCCGTACGTGTGGTATGACGTTTTTTCATCTCTGCGTACAAATCCATCATTTCAAGATTGACTTCTTCTCTCTCCCCCAAAATAAAAAAGTCGAAAAAGTCTGCCAAAGGTTCTGGATTGCATACACAAGGACCACCTGCAAACACTAGATTTTTTAGGTTTTCTCCTCTGTCCGCAGCATGAAGTGGAATTCCGGCAAGATCCAGCATATTTAAAATATTTGTGTAAGACAACTCATATTGCAGCGTAAACCCAATCATATCAAAGCCCTTAATGGGATCCATACTTTCTAAAGCATAAAGCGGAATTTGATGGCAACGCAGCACTGCTTTAAAATCCGCACAAGGTGCAAAAACACGTTCACACCAATAATTCGGTCGTTCATTGATTTGGTGATATAGAATTTTCATTCCGAGATGAGACATACCGATTTCATAAGTGTCGGGAAAACAAAAGGCAAAACGCACGTCAATATTCTTCACATTTTTGACAACACTGCCTACTTCTCCACCAATGTACTGTGCCGGCTTTTGTACCTGCAGTAAAAATGGCTCAATTTTTTTCATATAAACACAAACTATCACAAATCCTTTCAATTGGAGCAAAATCCGAAGATTTGTATTTTCAGCCATTATTATAGCACGTTCTGCTGCATCCGTCAAGTGACATTTTCTTGTACAGATAAGAGTTTGATATTCTGCGTACCTATTTCCTACATAATTCATCTTATATAAATGCGATTTTTCGTCAACCTGCATAAAAGTAACACCCAAAAATCTTGTGTAAAATGCCTCTAGTAATTCTATATAAAATATGGTATAATAAGATTGGGGATATTAGAAGTAAATTCTGTATCTTTTATGCTTCTATCCCACCGTTCGAAAAGGGGTGACATATTCAGTGGCGCTCACACCGTTAGATCCGGATACAATTGAATGTAATTGGTTGGCAGACAATGACATTTGTTAACTTATGAAATCCTGCCGTTGCAGAGGTACTGACTGCACTTTTCGCCGTACCGCCGCACAAACACAACAGGCTAATATTGTCTGGCGCTCTCGCATGGCATCTCTGCCAGAAGAGCAGCAATATAAAATTGCAAAAAAATATTATGGAGGGAATATGCCATGGAAATAAATTCTAATTCATCGGATCCACAATATCATCCTGACGATTTCGTCGCATATGGAAGTTCCGGCGTATGTCAAGTGATTTCTTAGGAATCCTGTTCTTTTGATGGAGAACACGAAGAATCCTACTATAAGCTGCAGCCTGTGGATGGTTCCCATTCTGTTTATTATGTTCCCGTAGAACGTGCATCTGAACGATTGCGACCACTCCTCACGGAAGATGAAATCTATCATATCATCGATGAAATGGCAGAGAAAAAAGAAGTGAAGTGGTGTAGTGACAGTCGAGAACGCAGAAGCATCTTTCAAGAAATTCTGCACAACGACAATTACGAAGAAATGATTGACATAATGCGTTCACTTCACACACAACAAGAACGAAAACGCAGAACTGGTCATAAACTCGGTGCTGCCGACGAAGCAGCAATGCACGCAGCAGAATCTCGTATGTATCAAGAATTTGGCATTGTCCTAAACATCAAACCAGAGCAAGTACACAGCTTTATTGTAAAGCGTCTGGCTGCAGCGCAGACAAAATAACAGGAATCGCCCCTTGTCTTTTTGACAAGGGGTTTTTAGCTATGCACTTTTAACTATGTACTATCTTTCCACACAACGCACACAGTAAAAAAACGGTCAAATCGACAATAACAACCGTTGCGCCAACCGGTGTAGAAGCAAGAATTGCAATAATTAGTCCTGTCACAGCACACACCACTGAAATCACTGCTGCACAAACAATTACGCCTTTAAAACTGCGAAATAAACGCATTGCAGAAAGTGCCGGAAAAACAATCAAAGCAGACGTCAAAAGCGAGCCTACCAGATTCATCGCAAGTACAATAATGACAGCTGTAATAATCGCAATTAAAACATTATAAGCACTTGCGTGAAGTCCAGCAGAAGAGGCGAACGTTTCATCAAAGGTGACAGCGAAGATTTTGTGGTAGCACAGGACAAAAATAAGTACAACCAAAATAGACATTCCCACACAAACCCAGACATCTGTTTTCGACAACGTCAAAATAAGTGTCGAACCAAATAGCGTACTGCAAACGTCTCCGGAGACATTTGCAGAGGCAGAAAATTTATTTTGAATTAAATAGCCAATTGCTAAGGCACTGACAGAGAGCATTGCAATTGCCGCATCACCTTTCACCTTGGCAGACTGTCCGGCACAAAGCAAAAGTACCGCACAAATAATCGTCACCGGCATTACCAAAAGCATACTATTCTCCATACGCAATACCGTTGCAATTGCCAGTGCGCCGAATGCCACATGAGACAACCCGTCCCCGATAACGGAAAATCGTTTTAATACCAGCGTAACACCCAACAAGGACGAACAAAGGGCGATTAAAATACCGGCGATAAATGCATACTGCACAAAAGAAAAAGACAGATAACCTACCAATTGTTCAAAAAGATTCATCATTTTTATCCTTTCTGGTATGTCATACGATTTTGAAGAAATGCTTTCCCCGGTTCGCTATTCAGATAATCCGCTTTTGCCCCGATGAATAAAGGCGTTTTCCCAACGTGCAGAATATGCGTCGCATACCGTACTGCTGCCTCTACATCATGAGAAATCATCAAAATAGTCATGCCGTCTTTTTGGTTTAACGATTGAATCAGTTCATAAAGTTCTGCCTGCGCCTGTGGGTCAAGACCGGTGACAGGTTCGTCCAGCAACAACATTTTTTTTGCAGCACACAATGCCCGTGTTAATAGTACACGCTGTTGCTGTCCGCCGGAAAGCTCCCGATAACTGCGTTTTGCCAAATCAGCTATGCCAAGACGCTTCATATTTTCTTGTATCGTCTGCCTACTCCTACGGCTATAAAACGGAGAAAAACCGTTTTTTCCCAAACAACCGGAAGATACCACCTCCCGTACCGTTGCCGGAAAATCACGCTGTACTGCCGTTTGTTGGGGCAAATAGCCGATTTCTTTGCGTATATTTTCATCAAAGGTAATCGTGCCGGATAACGGTGGATTCCGTCGCAGCAACGCTTTCACCAATGTGGATTTTCCGGATCCATTTTCCCCGATGATATACCAATATTCCCCCGCTTCCACAGAAAACGACAGGTGTTCCACTACGGGTTTTCCTTCATATCCCAAGACAAGATTTTCGCAAACTAGCTGTGCCATTTTACGCCTCCTATTCACCAAATTCTAAAAATGAAAACAGTTATCATTTTTAGATTATAACATAGCATTTCCGCTCTGTCAAGAGGAAAAACAATTTTTTTAAGAAAATCCATTCCATTTTTTATGAAATTTTTGAAGAGTACTTGCATCTTCTCTTAAAATATGCTATAATGAAAAAACATAATATCATACAGGAGGAAGTTATGAAAAAATGGCACATACGAAAGCCACCAGAACAGGCTGTACAAAACATCAAACGAGGCAGTGATTTATCACTTCTCTGTGCCCGCATTCTGGCTGGACGTGGCTTTGAAGCTGTACAACAAGTGGCAAATTTTTTACAGTGTGATGGCTTGTCTGATCCGTTTTTGGCGGCGGATATGGAAGTGGCGGCAGAGCTTTTGAACCGTGCCATAGATAAAGGCACACGCATTTGTATTTATGGTGACTACGACTGTGATGGCATAATGGCTACTGTAATTCTCTACTCTTATCTACAACAAATGGGCGGAGATGTCTCATATCGCATTCCGGAACGTACAGAAGGATATGGTCTAAACGAAAATGCAATACGAGAAATGCATGAAAACGGTATACAACTCATCGTCACCGTCGATAATGGTATTACTGCTATTGAAGAATCGAATTTGATTCAATCCCTAGGAATGACACTGGTGATTACAGACCATCATCAACCGCTGTCCGATTTGCCAAAAGCCGCCGCTATTGTAGATTTACACCGTACTGACGACGAATCACCCTATCGCAATTTCTGTGGTGCTGGTGTTGCATTGAAACTGACCGCCGCTATGGAGGGCGGTGAAACGAGCATGGTGCTGGAACAATTTGGTGAATTGGCTGCAATTGCAACCATTGCAGATGTGGTGGAGCTTAGCGGCGAAAATCGCTATTTGGTCCAAACGGGATTGCAATTTTTGGCAAACACCGAACGTCCGGGGCTTCTGGCACTGATGGAACAAAGCGGACTCCTAGGAAAGGCACTCACTGCCACTTCCGTTGCCTTTGGTCTCGCCCCACGCATTAATGCCTCCAGTCGCTTTGGATCGCCAACGACAGCTGTACAGTTATTACTTAGCGAGGATTCAGAAGAAGCAACCACATTGGCGCAGGAACTAGATCAGCGCAATACTGCACGCAAAACAGAAGAAGAGAAGATTTTGAAACAAATTCAGGCGCAAGTATGGGAACATCCGGAATATCTTCAATCCCGTGTACTGCTTTTCGCCGGAAGGAATTGGCATCACGGTGTCATTGGCATTGCTGCCGCAAGGCTGGAAGAACGGTTCGGAAAACCGGCAATTTTGATTACCGTCGAGGAGGATATTGCAAGAGGTTCTATGCGCTCCTTTGGAGAATTTTCTGCATTTCGCTGTTTGGATTCATGCAGCAAATATCTAACAAAATATGGTGGTCACCCTGGCGCAGGTGGATTTTCTTTAGAGTCGAAACAAATCGATGGATTCCGTTCTGCAGTGGAAGAATATGCCAGAGAAATGCATCCCATAATGCCGATTTTTACACTGGAAGCTGACGGGATGCTCTACCCAAAAGACTTGACGATTGAAAATATTTCCAGCCTATCTGTCCTTACACCTTTTGGGGAAGGAAATGAAACACCTCGATTTGTACTTTCTCACGCTATCTTTGCAGATGCCCTGCCACTTTCCCGTGGAAAGCATACAAAAATACGTGTGACCTATGGTGGAATGGCACTGGATCTGCTGCTGTTCCGTGTCAGACCAGAAGAAGTATTTTTAAAAAAAGGCGACATTTGCGATTTCCTCATCACTGCCGAAACAAGCCAGTACATGGGAAAATCGAAGCTTTCTCTGATGGTACAGGACTACCGCAAAAGCGGCTGCCCACAAGCAAAATATTTTTCAGCACTGCAAACCTACGACCAGCTTTGTCGAGGAGAAGCGGTTTCCAAAGCTTATCTCCAAGCTGCAATACCGAATCGGGAACAAATGGTGCAAATTTATCAACAAGTTCCCACAAAAGAAATTGCAATCGATGAATTATATTATAATCTCATGCATTTCCCTAAAATCAATCTCTGTCGGCTACGACTCAGTTTGGATATTTTCGATGAATTGGGATTGATGCAGTGCGATCGTTGGAACGACACCGTACATCGTATTCAAGTAAACCAAAAGATAGATTTATCCCAATCGAAAATTTTGCAAAAGCTGCTTGCCCAAAAAGAGAGCGTTTCATAGGAGTACATCTAAAAGCAAAACGATGTCATACAAATAAAACATAGACTTCTTCCAAATGCGTATATACGATACCCATAAAGAAAATACTTGAAAAGGAGCGGATGCATAATGGCACAGGTAAAAAAACAGAACAACTACAATTCTGAGTGGCGTACGCCAGTGGGACAGACCACCGAAAAGGAACTCACGATTGCAGATATTGTAAAAAAAATTCTTGCAACGGATAAACAATATGATTTGAGCAAAATTTTATCGGCATATCAACTGGCGGAAAATGCGCACGGCGGTCAAGTTCGTTCTTCCGGTGAACCGTATATCATCCATCCACTGGCAGTGGCAGATATTTTGCTGGATTTGGGTATGGATACCGATACAATTTGCGTTGGATTACTCCACGACGTCGTGGAAGATACCGACTACACTTTAGATGATATTCGCAAAAAATTCGGTCAGGATGTGGCTGTGCTGGTGGACGGCGTGACAAAGCTCAACAAAATCCCGATTTTCGATAAAGAACAGCAACAAGCCAGCAATGTGCGAAAAATTTTGCTGGCAATGTCCTATGATATTCGGGTTATGATTATTAAGCTTGCCGACCGTCTGCACAATATGCGGACACTCCAGTTTTTACCACCGGAAAAGCAACGGAGAATTGCTCTGGAAACCATGAACGTTTACGCACCTATCGCCCATCGGCTCGGTATACGCACAGTAAAAGAAGAACTGGAGGACTTGTCATTCTACTATCTGGACTCCTACGCTTACTCTGAAATTGAACATATCATGGAAATCAAAAAAGACGAGAGAGAAGCCTTTATTGATTCTATTAAAAAACAAATTCGAGATCGATTGACACAAGAACATTTCTTAAAAGAACCAATCATCGAAGGACGAGTCAAGAGCATTTATGGCATATACAAGAAAGTCTATGTGGGACACAAAAGCATGGACGAAATCTATGATAAGTATGCTGTTCGTGTGATTGTTTCCACTGTAGCAGAATGCTATATGGTGTTAGGCATTGTCCACGATATGTTCCGACCTCTGCCCAATCGATTTAAAGACTATATTTCTACACCAAAATCAAATATGTATCAGTCGCTCCACACTACTGTTTTGGGGCAGGAAAGTATCCCCTTTGAAATTCAAATCCGTACTTGGGATATGCACGTTTCCGCAGAATATGGTATTGCTGCCCACTGGAAATACAAGGAGGGCATTCAAGGGAAAGACAAGATGGAAGAACGTCTGGCATGGATACGCAGAGTCATCGAATCCCAGCAGACATCGGATGATGTAGAAGAAATTGTCCGTGCCATCAAAAACGACCTCTCACCGGAAGATATCGTAGTCATAACACCGAGAGGCAATTCTATCTCCCTGCCAGACGGTGCAACGGTTATCGACTTTGCTTACCGCATTCACACGGAAATCGGACATAAAACGGTGGGCGGAAAGGTGGACGGAAAACTTGTTCCCTTGGACTATCAGCTGCACACCGGTGAAATCTGCGAAATTCTCACCAGCAAAGACCCAAACAAAGGTCCAAACCGTGCATGGCTGGGTATCGTCAAGACAAACGAGGCGAAATCAAAAATTCGTTCTTGGTTCAAAAAAGAATGCCGAGAAGAAAATATTATTACCGGTAAGGCAAATTTCAAGCAGGAACTGAAACGGACGCACATCCGACTGCCGGAATCCGATTGGGAGGCTTTCTTGGCTGACGATTTAAAGCGGTATAACTGTACTACATTAGATGATTTTTTCGCTTCTATTGGCTACGGCGGTACGTCCTTATCGAAAATTATGCCACGCCTAAAAGAACGCTATGTAAAAGAATATGGCAACGATGACGAAGAAGAATCACCAATTGTACCGGTCATCACCCAAATTCCAGACAACCAAAAAGGACGTATTGTACTGGATAAAATTGATGACTGTGTTTTTAAATTCGCTCAGTGCTGCAATCCGTTGCCGGGAGATGATATCGTCGGCTTTGTTACCCGTGGGCACGGTATCTCTGTGCATACCCAAAGCTGTGTCAATTATCAAGCCGCACGCAAGCGAAATGATCTAGAAGAAATGGCACACTGGCTGCCAGTGCAGTGGACCAATCACACCTCAAGCCTAATACCCACAGGCATTGAAGTGGTTGCAGTAGATCGTGTGGGGTTGGTATTCGACATTACCAAAATCTTATCCGAATCCCACATTCAAATTCTTCATTCTGCGTCCAGAAACTTAAAAAATGGAAATGCTATCTTTGAAGCGAGCGTACAGGTTACCGGAACAGACGAGCTGAAATCCATTATGGATAAATTACGGAAAATCCGAGGAGTCATTTCCGTCGATCGTGCGAAAAAATGAGGTGACACAAGTGAAAGTAAAAAAAATAATATTGGGAGAAATGGCATCGAATTGTTATGTTTTACAGCTCTCCAATGCAAACTGCGTTTTATTCGATATTGGTGATGGTGCAGCTGTTTTACAAGCGTATTTGACAGAGCACGAACTCCAGCCGCAAGCAATTTTTCTTACCCATGGACACTATGACCATATTGCAGGCGTAGAGGAAATACGGAGCGCATATCATATTCCTGTCTATATTCACGCACAGGATGCCGCCATGCTGTCCGACAGTGACAAAAATCTTGCCACATGGCTCACCACAAAACCATTCCAAAAAGTCACTGCTTGGAAAACTGTGACAGATGGCGATACGTTTTCCTTTGAAGATACTGAAATCACTGTTCTGCACACACCCGGACACACAAAAGGCAGCGTTTGTTATCGCTGTGATACACTTCTGTTCACTGGCGACACGCTGTTTCATCTTTCCCGTGGCAGAACCGATTTTCCCGGTGGCAGTGATAAAGAAATGTTAGAATCCTTTCAAAAGCTTCGAACACTAGACGATAGATACAGCGTCTATCCCGGACACGGAGAAGATTCCACCTTAGCCTTTGAAAAGACGCACAATCTTACTTTCTTTGCATAGTCAGCTTCTATTACTGCAGAGTGATGGAATATTCCCAACAATGTTTTCATTTTTGTATTTTAGCTTAACGCTTGTGTCAAAACATTCAGATTGCTTTCCATGATAGAAAGATAACTTGCACCTTGATCCACATCTGCAGACGTAACAGATTGCATCGAATCTATTGAAAGGATTTGAACATCCTCACTTTCTGCTGTGGAAATGATCGTCTCTGCAATCTTTCGATCAGAACCTTCCAAGACCAAAATGCTCGTCAATTCCAATTCATCCACTTTCCTCGCAAGAAATGCAATCGTTTCAAAACTTGCTTCTGTTTCGGCAGAGCATCCCACAAAAGCAGCATAATATGCCAGTCCATAATCATCCGTCAGATAACGAAATGGAAATCGATCTGCGAATAAAACAGTATCCCTTGCAGCAGTAGACACCATCTCTTCATACTTTGCGTCCAGATTTTGCAGCTGCGTCAGATAATCTACCACGTTGTTTTCATAAACAGCACTGTTCTCACTATCAACTTCACAAAGGCAGTCTGCGAGATATTGACAAATCACCTGTGCATTTTGCAATGAAAGCCAAACGTGTTCGTCGTATTCTGGTTCATCTTCTACCTCTTCCGACTCCTCTTCAGACTCCATACCCTCTACGACTTCTTCCTCTTGCACCGCATCGCCCAATACATCCATCAAATCAACGACAATCATATCTTTGTTTATCGCTTCTGCAAGTACATCGTCTACCCAAGAATCGGATTCTCCGCCCACGTAGACAAACAAATCGCAGCTTGCAATTTGAATGATATCGTCCGCACTGGGCTGATAGCTGTGAAGATCTACACCATTATCTAAAAGCATCGTTAATTCCACACGGTCGCTGTCATCGCCAACAATCGATTTCATCCAATCATATTCTGGAAAAATCGTTGTAACAACAGAAATGGAATCCGAATCCGTCAGATTCCCAGAACTGTCGCCACAGCCACTAAACATTCCAACAAGGAACGTCAAACTTAGTTCCATTGCAATCATTTTTTTGAAAACTCGCATCTTAATCATCCTCCATATTCGTAAAAAGCATAAAAGCACAAAGAAACGAAAAGACAGCACATGGCGGCTGTCTGATTATTTTATTAAGCCTTCGTCTCTCCTATTTTGAATTTGCGAATCATTCTCAAATTTATTATAACAGCCCAAAAAGAACTTGTCAAGTGAATTCTTGAATTTTCACAGGCTGTACACATAACTCCCTTGCAAAAAATCTTGACAAGATTCTAACAATATAGTATAATATGAAGGAAGTGCAAATTTGCCCTTTCTATCGTCTCAAAACAACGACGAAACGATACGCTCTATTCATTTCTTGAATGGAACAGAAATGTTAGGAGGATTTTTTTCATGATTTATGTATTTTTAGCAGAAGGCTTTGAGGAAACAGAAGCACTTGCACCCGTAGATTTGCTGCGGCGTGCAAAATTAGAGGTACAAACAGTCAGCATCACCGGTAAAGTTGTTTGCAGCTCTCATAAAATTCCGATTACTGCCGACATCACGTCCGACCAAATGCAGCTCGATGGAAATTTAGAACTGATTGTTCTCCCAGGTGGTATGCCGGGAACTCGGAACGAAGAAGCTTCAAAAGACGTACAAAACGCCATCTCCTACTGTGTGTCAAACGATCGCTGGATTGGTGCGATTTGTGCGGCACCGTCGATTTTGGGACACTTGGGATTACTGCAAAATAAAACTGCCGTATGCTACCCCGGATTTGAAAAAGAATTGACCGGTGTGCAAATCGGTTCTCACTCTGTGGAACAGGACGGAAAAATTGTCACTGCCAGAGGTGCTGGTGCTGCAATCGACTTTGGTCTGAAGCTTGTAGAAGTGTTGCTCGGCAAAGACACATCACAGCAAATTCGCACTTCTATTGTCTACCATGACTGATGCTACTACAAAGCAAATGCTGCGCAATACAACTCGACAAGCACGTATGCTGCTAACGCCATCAGAACGACAAAAACTGGATGAAAGCCGAACGGAACAGTTTTGTAATAATAATCTTTATCAAAACTGTGAGGAACTATTCTGTTACATTTCTCTTCCACAAGAACCGGATACTTGGAATATCTTGCGGCGTGCATTAAGTGACAGCATTCCTGTTGCTGTTCCACGCTGTATTGCGAACCATAAAATGCAATTTTATCAATTGCAATATAATATACCAATAGAGAAGCAGCTGACAATTGGTACTTATCATATTGCAGAGCCATCGGAAATGCTGCCGTCTCTGACACCATCGGAAAACAAACGCTGTATTTGTCTCATTCCTGGACTGGCTTTCGATTTACAAGGTGGAAGATTAGGTTACGGTGGCGGCTATTATGATCGGTTTTTGCAAACATATCCTTTTATAAAAAAGCTCGGCGTAACTGCACAGCGATTTTTGATAGATAAAATCCCTATGGAACGGACAGACGTACCTATGGATGGACTGGTGTTGGAAAACACTTGTTTAGAATTTTAAGATAATTATCACAATATACCAGATACCAATAAAAAATACGAAAAATACGGAACGGAGGTTTGATATGGACAATAACAAAAATCGAGACGATTTGTTACAAGAAATCCTAAACGAAACAGACCCAAACAAATCTGGACAACAACCAAATACTCCATTAAACCAGACCAATGAAAAAAAAAAAGTAAACGTTCGTTGGCGACATTCCACAGATTTTGAAGAGAATTCCGGACGAGTGAAGGAAATAGAAGTTCCTTTCCACGAGGATTCGATAGAAAAAGATCATACATCAAACGACGCTCCGATACCACCGCCATCAGAGACACAGCCGGTCAAAAGTGGAAAAGCGGCGTTTACAGAAAGTCAATTTGATGATGCTTTTGATTTATTAGACGCCCATGCAAAAGAAGTAGAATCATCGGAATCGAAACCGGAAAGCAATCGCATTGTAGGAAGCAGTTGGGACAAAGCACCACTCCATGTACCGGGATATTTACCGGAGATGACAGAAAGCTATCACACAAGTGATCCGCTTTATGAGGACCTAGAAGGAGACAGCCAACGTTCTAAATTGCCTAAAGAAGAACAACAGTCCGCTGCCGGTACACGGCGAAAAAGGAAACGACAAGAACACCGCATTATCAGTGCACTGGTTATGACCATCATTATTCTGGTCGTATCTGTTGGGTTGTCTATGGTTATTATTACATATGGACAAGACCTTTTGGGCATCAACAGTGATGGCAGTTCTAAAATTGTCATCATTCCAAGCGGCTCGTCCATGAGCGAAATTGCAACCATCTTGGAAGATGAAGGGATTATCTCCCATGCAAGGTTTTTCGTCTTTATTGCCAGCATGAGCGATAAGGACACTGATATAAAACCCGGTGACCACGAACTTCGCCCTGACATGGCATATGAAACAATTCTAAGTGAATTGACAAGCGAATCAATGGATGGAGAATATTCTATTTCTGTCACAATTACAGAGGGAATGCGACTCGTGGATGCGGCGAATTTATTAGAAGAAAATGGTATCTGCGATGCAGATGAATTTTTAGATTATTTCAACAACGACAGCACCGACTTTGACTTGGCGTATGAAGACTATCTTCCCGCATTTCAGGACGAGAAGTTTTATGTTATGGAAGGATATTTGTTCCCGGATACTTACACGTTTTCCCAGAATATGGACGTTTCTCTCGTATGTCAAAAAATCTTAACCAACTTCAACAGCAAAATTACTTCAACTTATTACGACCGTATGGAAGCGATGGGAATCACCTTGGATCAAACGATTACGTTGGCATCAATCATTCAAGCGGAGGCAGGTACTACAGACGATATGGCGACAGTCTCCTCTGTCTTCTGGAACAGACTCAATAATGCAACGGAATTCCCACTGCTCCAATCTGACGCCACTTCAAGCTATGTGGAAGAGGTCATCAAGCCACATAGCGAAACATATAACCAGGAACTGTATGATTCTTATGACACCTATACTTGCACCGGTCTTCCGGCAGGTGCCATTTGTAATCCCGGCGAAGATGCCATTTATGCTGCACTCTATCCGGAAAATACAGGCTATTACTACTTCTACTCGAATCTCTTGACGGGTGAAACGTACTTTGCAAAAACACTGGAAGAACATGATGCGAATCAGGCGATGGTTGCAGCGGAAAACGGAACAGCGTCAAGCACTTCCGACGACGAGACGGACAATGATGAAGTAGAATCCGATGAAGACGAATCCACATATGATGATGAGGGCGAAGATGAAAGCAACAGCGAATAATCCAGAATTGTTAGCTCCAGTCGGCGACCTAGAACGACTCTCTGCTGCTTTGCAATATGGCGCAGATGCAGTGTATCTCGGCAGACCAGAATATAGTATGCGTGCAGCTGCAAATTATTTCCAAACAGAAGATGCTCTGGCGGAAGCCGTAACACGCATCCATCATCACGGAAAACGCATTTATCTCACTTGTAATACACTTCCTCGCAATGCCGAAATCGAACGTTTTCCACAGTTTTTACAAGAAGCAAAAGAAACTGGTGTTGATGCATTGATTCTGGCAGATATGGGATTATTGCAAATTGTGCGGAAACTTGCACCGGACATGGAAATCCATATGTCCACCCAGACGGGAATTGTGAACTATGCCACTTGTCAATTTCTTTACAATATGGGCGTCAAACGAGCCGTTCTAGCACGAGAATTGTCCTTAGATGAAATCGCAGAAATTCGTGCAAAAATCCCACGGGATATGGAACTGGAAGCTTTTGTACACGGTGCTATGTGTATGTCCTTTTCAGGACGATGTATGCTTTCCGCATATCTTACCGGTCGAGATGCTAACCGTGGAGCGTGTGCGCAACCCTGTCGCTGGAAATATCACATCATGGAAGAAACAAGACCGAGTCATTTTTTTCCAGTCGAAGAGACAGGCGAGGGTACCTTCTTGTTTAACGCAAAGGATTTGTGTATGATTGACCATATCCCAGAACTTCTGCAAGCTGGCGTCAATAGTCTGAAGCTGGAGGGGCGAAATAAGTCCACTTATTATGTTTCTATCATTACGAACGCCTATCGTGCAGCGATGGATGCGGCAATCTCTCATCAGCCATTACCGGAATGGGCAATGCGTGAGGTCTATCAGGTGAGTCATCGAGAATACTGTACAGGCTTCTTCTATCAAAAGAAAGATGCCACACAACGTTATGAAAGCAGCAGCTATGTCCACCTCTGCGATGTAGCAGCAATTGTCGACCGATGGGAAAAAAACCGACTCTATCTAAAACAACGCAACCGTTTTTTTGTGGGTGATAAGTTGGAGATAATCCAACCCGGTATGCCACCGACAGTGATTTTTGCAAAGGATTTACAAGATGAAAACGGGCAATCTATCGAAATGGCAAATCACGCCATGATGTCATGTTCTATCGCCTGTGAAACAGCTTTTCCTACCGGAAGTATGCTTCGGTGCGAAGTAAAATAAAATAAATGCAGCATGGAATTGATTTGTTCCATGCTGTTTTTTGCTTTAACCCAACGCTACATCTAGCACCATCATTCCCACAAAGCCGATCGAAAATGCAATCGTACCAACGTCAGAATGCTTTCCGGCAGACATCTCCGGAATTAGCTCTTCAATCACTACATAAATCATGGCACCTGCAGCAAAACTTAAAAAATAAGGCATCAATGGAATAACCAGACCTGCCGCTAATATTGTCAGTGCCGCACCAATTGGCTCTACTGCACCAGATAAAACACCGTAGACAAAAGCTTTTGGTTTCCGCATTCCCGCAGCACTGAGCGGCATAGAAATAATCGTTCCCTCTGGAAAATTTTGAATGGCGATACCAAGCGATAACGCCAACGCACCTGTTGTGGTGATTTGTGATGTGTGATAATATAACCCTGCATAGACAGCGCCTACCGCCATTCCCTCTGGAATGTTGTGCAGCGTAACCGCTAGAATCAGTTTGGTATTCCGCCGCAACCGTGTTTTGGGTCCCTCATCTTCGCTGCTATTTCGATGCAGATGCGGAATGATATGATCTAAAAGCAATAAAAAACATATCCTCAGCAAAAAGCCAATTGCTGCAGGAAGAAACGCAAACTTTGCATATGTGGCATTTTCCTCTGATTGTTCGATTGCTGGAATGAGAAGACTCCACACAGATGCAGCAACCATGACACCGGCTGCAAAACCGGTTAAGGCTCGTTGGATGCTTTGATTTGGTTCACGGCGTAAAAAGAATACACAAAAAGAACCAAGGTTGGTTCCTAAAAACGGCAGAAGAAGTCCTTCTAGAATCATCATAAGCTAACCTCTATGTATGAATTTGCACTTCACTTCAGTATACACAGTCACCGAAAATCGTGTGAATCAAAAGCCAAATGCTCCGATATTTCTCTATTTTTCATTTTCCCTTGACTTTTTTCGCTCCTTGCTGTATAATCTATAGAGATTATAAATTTCTAGACGTTTATAAAGAAAAGGAGATTTTCCCATGCAAAAAACGCCATTTCAAAAAGCCACATCATACCTCGCTATTGCTTTCACGCTCTCTGCTTTTCTGGCTGCGATCGGATGCAGCGGTACAAGCGAAATTAACGATGACGGTGCTGTTCCTGCAAATGCATCTGTTTCAGACGATACATCCGCAGCGGCTGATGATACATCAGATACGGCAGACAGCACTAGTACTGACGAGCAGACGGACGACAGTATCACAGAAGAAACCGGTGGTGCTGCCACCATCAACGTCGTTGCAGTCGGAGATAACCTGGTGCAGACTCGTGTATATGAAAGTGCCCTTGCACATTCCGACGATGGAACGAGCTATAACTTTCAATATTGCTACGAAAACATCGAACCGCTCATCAACGGTGACTTGAATATTATCAATCAGGAAACATTAATTTGTGGTGAAGGCTATGAAATCACCGGTTCAAACTATAATTTCAACTCCCCCGAAGAATTGGGCGACGCCATCATTGATATCGGATTTAATGTTATCACGATTTGTAATAACCATGTACTGGACAAGGGGGAAAGTGGTCTTAGCTCTTGTTTAAATTACTGGGACGACAAAATGGAAGAATATCCAGATATTCTCGTCACAGGTATCTATCGAGATTATGTAGATATGCAAAACATCCGCACAAAAGAAGTAAACGGAAAAACGGTTGCATTTTTAAGCTATACAGAAAATACCAATGGCTATTCCTTACCCGACAATAGTGAATTAGAAATCGTCTACACCTCACAAGAAGACGTCATCCAATCGCAAATTGAGGCGGCAAAAGAAATCGCAGACGTGGTCATCGTCACCTGCCATTGGGGTAATGAAGATACATATACCGTCACAGACGGTCAAAAAGATCTGGCACAACAAAAAATTGTCGAGTGGGGTGCAGATGTCATTTTAGGCACACACTCTCATGTAGCACATACTATGGAATATATTACCAGAAGTGACGGCACACAGGGATTTGTATTCTACTCCTTAGGAAATTTCATTTCCGCCCAAACAGACAACTACAATATAATTGGCGAATTGGCGGACTTTGATATTGTGGTAGATGAAAATGGTGGTGTTTCCATTAAAAATGTACAAGTCTCACCGGTTATCACCCAGTATGACGACGGCAGCTTATCTAATTTGCGACTCTACCCCTACAGTATGTACACCGACGAACTCGCCAGTGCGCACGGTCTCCCCTATTGTACTTCCAGCACTAGTGCATCCACACAGATTTGGGGGATGGACACCATTCAAGAGCTGTTCAGTACTTCCGTTCCGGAGGAATTTCGGAATTGGGGCTAAACTTTCATAAAAATTATAAAACGCCTCTATCGTGTATTTTATACAGCACGTCAGAGGTGTTTTTTTATTTTAATTAATGTTCAAATTGACTTTGATATAGTCTTGCATAGAACCCATTCTCCGCCATCAAGCTTTCATGGGTTCCCTGTTCCAAAATATCCCCATGGTTCATCACCAAAATCCAATCTGCACGTCTGATGGTAGATAACCGATGGGCTATAATAAAACTGGTCTTTCCTTTCATAAGCTTTTCAAATGCCTTTTGAATTCTCTGCTCTGTACGTAAGTCAATGCTACTCATCGCTTCGTCTAAAATGAGTAATGGCGGATCGATTAACATAATTCTTGCAATACAAAGAAGCTGTTTTTGCCCCTGTGACAAGCCACCGCCGTCCTCCGTCAGAACTGTATCATATCCCTTGGGCAAACGTTGAATAAAACCATCTGCATAGGCAGATTTTGCTGCAGCTATAATTTCCTCCCGTGTGGCTTTCGGTCGGCTATAGGCGATATTTTCCGCTACCGTTCCAGTAAATAGCCACGTATCCTGTAATACCATGCCATAACACCGCCGCAAACTGTCTCTCGTGACACGATAAATATCCTGTCCTGCAATAGTGATACTACCAGAATCCACATCATAAAATCGAAGCAATAAATTGATGAGCGTCGTCTTTCCGCAGCCTGTAGGACCCACAATCGCAATTCGCTGTCCATTTTGCACCTGTAAATCAAAATCAGTTATCAGAGGCTGCTTCGACACATAAGAAAACGCCACATGACGCAACTCTATATTTCCGGTTTCGCCTGTGGTATATTGCAATTGTGGCAAATCGCTGTCATCTGATTCCGTCGGTTCGTCGATTACCGCAAATACACGCTTCGCCGATGCAGCAGCATTTTGTAATTCCGCAACAACACCACTGATTTCATTAAAGGGTTTGGTATATTGATTGGCAAAAGTCAAAAAACTCGCCAACTGTCCTACTGTCATCATGCCAAGCCATGGCACATAACCAATCGCCGCCAACGCCCCACAAATGGCAACTGCTGCATAAATCAGCGCATTAACAAATCGAGTGGACGGATTTACGACAGAGCCAATAAACGTGGCACGTTGCCCACTTTTATGCAGTTCTTCGTTATACTGTTCAAACTGTTCCTCTGCATTTTTTTCCTGTGTAAATGCCTTTACGACCTTTTGTGCGCCAATCATCTCTTCCACAAATCCGCCTAATGTACCTCTAGCCTCCGACGACGCCACATAAGACGAACGGGATAGCTTTGTCAGCATTGCTGCCAATATCAAAGAAAGCGGCGTTAAAATCACAACCAAAATCGTAATGGGGATATTGATGGTCAACATCAAAATCAACGTACCAATAATCGTTACAACACCGGTGACGAACTGGGTAAACGACTGTAAAAAACCGTCTGAAATAATCTCCATATCGGATACCGCCCGTCCAATCAGGTCGCCTCTCGGCTGACTGTCGATATAGCGAAGCGGTACTTTTTGTAAGTGTCCGAACAAATCTTGTCGAAGCTCTCGAATCGTATGCGCTGCTAATCGATTGGCGCAGAGCGTCGTGAACCACTGAAACAAGGCACTGACTACAACGATTCCCAATAAAATCAGCACAATTTTCAGAAGCTGTGCAAAATCCACCTGTTCCACACCGACGACACAGTCTACCGCTTCACCAATCAAAATTGGCACATACAGAGAAAGTCCCGTGCCAATTATGGCAAACAAAAAACACCATACAAAATCCTTTCGGCTGGAACCCGTATAGGACAATATTCTTCGAATGACAGAAACCATGATTTCACGTCCCTCTCTGTTTCATCTATTGCATTTGCGTTTCGTATATTTCCGCATAAACCGCACAATCTCGCAATAAGCTTTCATGTGTGCCATATCCCACGCAATTTCCATCGTCCAGAACCAAAATATGGTCTGATCCCTGTAAAGATGTGGTACGCTGTGATATGATAATCTTCGTCACATCTGCCATTTCTTCTGTCAGTGCCTTTCGCAGTGCCAAATCGGTTGCGAAATCCAGTGCGCTTATACTATCATCAAAAATCAAAATCGACGGATGCCCAATGAGTGCCCGTGCTATCGTCAAACGCTGTTTTTGCCCGCCAGACAAGCTCTTTCCTCCCTGTGTCACGGCTAAATCCAGTCCCTCAGGCGATTGCTGTATAAATTCCCAAGCCTGGGCAATTTTACAAGCAGTTTCCAGTTCATCGTCACTTGCCACATCCTTTCCCCATCGCAAATTTTCCGCAATCGAGCCGGAGACAAGTGTTGCCTTTTGGGGAACAACACCAATCATGCCACGCAACGCACCCAAATCTACCTCTCGCACATCTTTTCCAAAAACACGCACACTTCCCTCACTGACATCATAAAAACGGGGAATCAAATTTGCAACGCTGCTTTTACCGCTGCCAGTTCCGCCAATGATTCCCAGTGTTTCCCCTGTATGCAGTGCAAACGAAATATCACGTATGGCTGGCTCGCCTCCGCCAGAGTAGGTGAATGTGACATGGTCAAATACCACTGCATCTTCCGACACGTCATCTCTTTCAAATCGATCTGCACCGCTCACAATCGTCGGCTCTTCTGCCAGTACATCAGAAACACGCTTTGCGGAAGCAATCGCTTTATTCATAATCACCAGCAATTCCGCCAAATGCACCATCGAAAGGGAAATCTGTGTCATATAATTGACGAATGCCGTGAGTTCCCCTTGTGTCAAAAATCCCGTGTTCACACGGTCACCACCGAACCAGAGTACCGCCACAATGCCAAAGTCCATAATCAAAAAAGATGCGGGATTTAAAATCGCTCCCACACGTCCTACATGAATCGACGCTTCTGAAAATGCTTCACAATCTGCCTGATAATTTTTTTCTTCCTCTGCCTGTCTGGAAAACGCACGAATCACACGCACCCCATCGAGATTTTCCCGTGTGTGTCTGGCAATTTTGTCTAGCTTCGTCTGATTTTGGGCATAGCGTGGAATAGTCCAGCGAGTGACGAAATATAATAACCCACCAATTATCGGAATTGCAATTAGAAAAATGGTCGATAACTTCCAATCAATTCGCATTGCCATCACAGCAGCTCCCACTATCAAAAACGGGTAGCGTGTCATCAACCGAATCATCATATTTAAACCGCTTTGTACGGTATTCGTATCACTGGTAATGCGTGTGATGAGCGACGCAGTCCCGATTCGATCTATGGCGTCGTGGGAAAGCGTATTGACATGATGATACAGTCCACGTCGCAGTGCCGTCCCAAAGCCATAAGCACATTTGGAGGCATAAAATTGACAAATCAAGGCTGCACCAAGACCCAATGCCGCCAAAAGAAACATGAGCAGTCCCATTTTCCAAATGTAAGAAACATTTTTCTGCACAATGCCCACATCAATCATACGTGCAGCAACAAGCGGTACAATCAGTTCAAGAATCGCTTCCATCAATTTAAATATCGGTCCTAAAATACACTCTTTCCAATAGCCTTTCATATAGGGCAATAAGCGTCTCATAAAACATCTCCCAATCATTTTCACTGGTTTTGTACGACTATTATACCACATCTTTCTTTAAAATGCAAGCCGATATAAAAATTTCAAAAATCTCTTGATTTTTTCTCGAGCATATGCTATAATATACGTTAGAAAACATCGTGATGAAGCGAGTAGAAATATTATGTGTCGCTACAGAGAGTGGACGTTGCTGCGAAGTCCATGCGAAACTGTATTTTGAAGTTTCCTTCGGAGTGGCTGAGCTGAACTGCACTGCACAGACTGTACAAATTAGGCTCAGATGTGGTGTCCGCATTAAGGACAAAAAGAGTGATGGCTCTTTCGAAAAATGGGTGGTTTACACAAGATTTCGTCTTGTCCTGTTTTTCAGGATAAGGCTTTTTATTTTTTCAACGAAAGGAACGATATCATGAAAGAACAACTGGAGGCAATTCGTAGTGCTGCGAAGCAGGCACTGGACGCTTGCAGTGACGTCAAAACGCTGGAACAGATTCGGGTACAATACCTTGGAAAAAAAGGTGCGCTTACCGGCATTTTGAAGCAGATGGGAAAACTCTCCGCTGAAGAACGTCCTGCAATGGGACAGCTTGCTAATCAGGTACGCTCTGACATTGAACAGGCACTCGCCGACAAACAACAAAAACTGTCCGAACGCCTCCTCAAGGAAAAACTAGAGGCAGAAACTGTGGACATTACGCTCCCAGGAAAAGAAACGAAAATCGGCAGTATGCATCCACTACATATTGTCGAACAGGAAATCCGTGAAATTTTCTTGGGGCTGGGATTTTCTGTGGCAGACGGACCGGAAGTGGAATATGACTATTACAACTTTGAGGCACTGAATTTGCCACCGGATCATCCTGCAAGAGACACGCAGGATACTTTCTACATCACGGACAATATTCTGCTACGTACTCAAACCTCCTCCGTACAAGTACACGTTATGGAAAATCAAAAGCCGCCGATTCGCATTATTTCCCCGGGGCGTGTATACCGTTCTGACGCAGTCGATGCGACGCACTCTCCCCTGTTCCATCAAGTTGAGGGACTCGTCGTTGACAAAGGCATCACAATGGCAGACTTGAAAGGTACGCTAGAGTTGCTCATGCAGCGGCTGTATGGCGAAGAATGTAAAATACGACTGCGTCCCCATCATTTTCCTTTTACAGAACCCAGCGCAGAAGTGGATATCATATGCTTCCACTGCCACGGCGAAGGCTGTCGGCTGTGTAAAGGTGAAGGCTATATTGAACTGTTGGGGGCTGGTATGGTTCACCCGAAAATATTGGAGGGCTGTGGCATTGATAGCAGCGTCTACTCTGGTTTTGCCTTTGGACTGGGACTGGAACGCATCGCAATGCGCCGCTATAACATTGGCGATATGCGGCTATTATTCGAAAACGATTATCGATTCTTGGAACAGTTCTAAGGGAAAGGAGGATTATAAACATGAATTTATCCATGAAATGGCTGGCAGATTATGTAGACTGCGGCATATCAGCAAAAGAATTCTGCGCTGGCATGACCATGAGTGGCTCAAAGGTAGAAACCTATGAAACCGAAGGTTCATCTTTTTCAAACGTGATTGTAGGAAAGCTTCTGGAAATCAAACCCCACGAAAACTCCAACCATCTACTCGTTTGTCAGGTGGACGTGGGTGAAAATACACCCATTCAAATCGTCACAGGTGCACAAAATGTCGTAGAAGGTGCGCTGGTTCCCGTCGCTATGGTTGGCGCAGTACTCCCTGGTGGCGTAAAAATCAAAAAAGGAAAGCTCCGTGGCGTAGAGAGCAATGGTATGCTTTGTTCGCTGGGAGAATTGGGACTGACAACCCACGATTTCCCCTATGCCATCGAGGATGGCATTTTCCTCATCAAAGAGGACTGCACACCGGGACAAGATATTCACGAAGCCATCGGTCTGGACGATGTATCGGTAGAATTTGAAATTACCTCAAACCGTCCAGATTGCCTGTCTGTCGTTGGACTGGCTCGAGAAGCAGCAGTGACTTTTGAAAAACCATTCCATCTGCCTAAACCAAAATTTCACGGTACAAATGAAAAATTAAGCGATTTCCTCTCCGTCAAAGTAGAAAATGAAACGCTCTGTCCACACTATATCGCTGGTATGGTCAAAAATGTAAAAATCGCTCCATCGCCTCGCTGGATACGAGAACGACTGCGGGCAAGTGGTGTGCGTCCCATTAACAACTTGGTTGATATCACCAACTATGTGATGCTGGAATACGGTCAGCCGATGCACGCTTTTGATGCACGCTATGTTTCCGGCAGAAGTATCATCGTCCGCAATGCAAAAGAAGACGAAACCATCACAACGCTGGATGGTCAGGTACGCAAGCTTTCTCCGGAAATGCTGATTATTGCAGACGCCGAAAAACCAATTGCAGTCGCCGGCGTAATGGGCGGCGAGTACAGCGGTATCATGGACGATACCCAAACGGTAATTTTTGAATCGGCATATTTTGAACCGGTACAGGTACGTCGGACGGCAAAAAAACTGGGAATGCATACAGACGCTTCCGCTCGGTATGAAAAAGGACTCGACCCAAACGGCTGTCTGCGGACACTTCGCCATGCGATGGAATTGGTAGAACTGCTGGGGGCTGGAGAACCGGTGGCAGATTATCTGGAAGACGACCATCGCTCCAACCAGCCGATTACAATTCCATTCGATCCAGAGTGGATCAATGGATTCTTAGGCACGGAGATTCCGGCGGAGGACATGAGAAAGACGCTGGAAGCACTGGATATTACCGTCAATGGCGATACCTGTACACCGCCTAGCTTCCGTATCGACCTAGAGCGTCCGGCAGACATTGCCGAAGAAGTGGCTCGGATTTACGGCTACAATAACATTCCTTCTACCGTCATTCGTGGCGTCGCCAAAGCACAGCTAACACCGCAGCAGCAATTTCTCCGAAAAGCAGAACAGACCATGGTAGGATTGGGATTCTATGGCATTCTCACCTACTCGTTCACTTCTCCAAAATGCTTCGACCGAATCGGACTGCCAACAGACAGCACACTGCGACAAACCATCACGATTTCTAATCCGCTGGGTGAAGATACAAGCATTATGCGTACCACAACGCTACCTGCAATGCTGGATGTTTTAAAAACAAACTATAAAAATCGCAACGCTGCCGTTTCCCTCTACGAACGTGGAAAAGAGTATATTCCCACCGGTGCGGACACACTACCAAACGAACCGGAGCGTCTGACCATCGGAATGTACGATGGCGATGCCGATTTCTTCACGCTGAAAGGCGTTGTAGAAACCCTTTGCCATGAGTTACGACTGCCAAAGTGCAGCTATGTCCGTCCGTCAGCTTGTGATGCCTTTGATGAAACATGTGCACTCCACCCAGGTCGCAGTGCAGTCATTCTCTGTGGGGATACACCGATCGGCTACTTTGGCGAAATCCACCCCACGGTACAAAAAACCTATAGCATTGGCACAAAAACCTATGTAGGAAAGCTGTTGCTGGAAGAAATGGAACGCCTTGCACAGCCAGATATTACGTATCAACCGCTGCCGAAATTTCCAGCAATCACACGAGATTTGAGCTTGGTTTGTGATGAAACCGTACCAGTTGGGACACTGGAATCCGTCATTGAAAAAGCTGCAGGAAAGATCTTGGAGGATGTCAGTCTGTTTGACGTTTATCAGGGCGACCAGATTGCAGCTGGCAAAAAGAGCGTGTCATTCTCTTTGCGGCTGCGTTCCCACGATGGCACATTGACAGATGAACAAGCTGATGCTGCAATGAAGCGTGTCTTAAAAGCACTAAACAGTGTAGGCGCATCCCTGCGTGAATCCTAATCCTCAAACAGGAGGTATATCATGAATGTGATTATCAACGAAGATGAAAATTCCGAAAAAAAGAAACTGCAAAAAGCAAAGAAATCAAAAAAACCAAAAAAGGCAAAGGGTAAAAAAGAAAAAAAAGTCCGTTCTGCAAAAGAAGCGACTTCGTTAATGCTAGGTTGTGTTTCATTGGGTCTATCCATTCTGGGCGTCGCAGCACTGATTTTCTTATCCGAAATTGTTGCTATTGTTTTAGGTGCCTGTGCATTGATTGCGGGATTTATTAGCCTTTCCATTGGAAAAGGCGACACACTGCCATCTGTGGTAGGACTGGTCGCTGGATTTTTATCCATTTTATCTGCTGTCATTGTCTTAAAACTTGGTGGCTAAAGAAGCAACAACATTTTTCATAAAAAAAGAACCTCAAGGGAATTTCATATACCCTTGAGGTTTTCTTTGTAATTTTTTCGGCAATTTATTTGCGATTTCCTGATGGAACGTTCACTGGCTGCGCACGGCGTGCCTTTGGATTTTCCACCACTTCACCACCAGAATATTGAAACCGAATTAACTGATCCCCTTGAAATGTCAACTGTCCCTGTTGATGAAACGGTGTTTCCACATAGGTTCGCTTACTGGTCACAATATGTAGGATTTCACCCTTTCTCGTTTTAAAAATCAATTCATAGTATTCATTGTATAGTTTCATCGTACCGCCAGGATCCATGGTACGACGACGTTCGTCCACCTTTTGCACCAGTACAGCAATGACTGTTTGTGGTGGATTTTTCCCACGGCTTGGCTTTCGCATAGATCTTTCTCCTGTAATGTAATATTGCCGATTAAATTCTGTTGCCTGCCGCTTTTTCTCCGCAGGATTTTCACCCAAAAGTGCCGTGATTTTATGTCGAAAGGCACTCTGACGAGAGCCAAGCATGACAACCAACAGCAATACAATAGCAACTGCAACAACGATAATCAAAAAATTATCAATGGCATCTCCAAATTTACCTGACATAGCAACCTCCCTTTATGAAAGTCCTTTTGGATTTTGCAGTGTAAAACGCCAACTGTCCGCACACATTTTGTCCAAATCAGAAGCCGCTTCCCAATGGAGCATTTCCTTTGCTTTTGAAGCATCTGCATAAGAAATCGCAATATCACCAGCACGACGTTCTACAATCTCCATTGGAATGGATTTTCCGCAGGCTTTTTCATAAGCGTGTACTACGTCCAGAACGCTGCTGCCGTTTCCCGTGCCCAAGTTAAACGCCTCAAATCCAGTATGCTTCTGCCCATATTCCAATGCAGCGACATGACCTAGTGCCAAATCCATCACGTGAACATAGTCCCGTACACCAGTACCATCAGGTGTATCATAATCGTTACCAAAAATACGAAGTTTTTCCAGCTTTCCTAAAGCAACTTGTGCCACGTAAGGAACCAGATTATTTGGAATACCATTGGGATTTTCACCCAAAAGTCCACTTTCATGTGCGCCAATGGGATTAAAATACCGCAGACAAACAGCACTGAAAGACGGATTTGCCACACAAATATCCCGTAAAATTTGTTCAATCATTACTTTGGTATACCCATATGGATTCGTCGCAGAAGTAGGCATATCTTCCAAATATGGCACAGGATTTTCACACCCATAGACCGTCGCACTAGAGGAAAATACCATTGTCTCACAGTGATATTCTTCCATCACCTGCAACAGTTTTAATGTACCGCTGATATTATTTTCATAATACGCCAGTGGCTTTTGTACAGATTCGCCTACTGCTTTTAAACCGGCAAAGTGAATGACCGCATCAATCTTATTATCTTCAAAAATCTGGCGCATTCCATCTACATCCTGCGTATTCGTTTGATAAAAGCGTGCTTGCTTGCTAGTAATCAATTCCATGCGTGCCACAGCTTCAACCTTTGAATTCGACAAATTGTCCATGATGACAACCGGATAGCCAGCATTTAAAAATGCAACGCACGCATGACTCCCTATAAAACCTGTTCCACCTGTCACTAAAATTTTACCCATGATTTTCTTCCTTTTCGATATCACAATCAGATAATGCCTAAAGTCAAATTAAAATTGTCGTTCCACCAATCGGTCGAATCTGTAAGATATGACAGCAACCTTCTCCTAATGCCTCTTCCATCGCAGTACAAAATTCCGTTAGTAACACTGTAGGAACAAACGCTTGAATCGTCCCACCAAATCCACCGCCATGTACACGAATTGCACCACGTCCACCTAATACAGAAGAGCCAACAGCCAGAGCAATGGACACAGGCTGCTGCTGTGGTGTTTGTGCAGAATAGACGTTTTGCAGCTGACAATAAGAAGATTCACCAGAACGTTGTACGAGTTGTAAAAATGCTTGAAAATCGCCTCGTTCCAAAGCATCACACTCATTTTGGGCACGAATATCTTCCTTATAAAAATGCATTGCACGCAAAACCGCACGATCGCCACAAGCTTTCCGCAGCTTTCGAAGATTCTGATGCACTGCATCTTCTGACACCTCAGACAGAACCTTTTTACCAAAATAAGCGGCAACGCTGCCCATTTCCGCCGGAATCGCAGCATATTCCTCTGTCAGATCAGCATGACTGCCTCCGGTATCTACAATACACATAGTATAACCAGTCTGTAAGAAGTCGAAGTCAATATGCTTCACTTGAACTGCTGCCTCATTGCGGAAATCCACAGCGACAACGCCACCGACAGAAGACGCCATCTGATCCATTAATCCACAAGGCTTATGATAATAGACATTTTCGGCATACTGACCGATTTCAGCCAGCTTTTCTGATGAAAATCGATTACCCGCATAAAGCGCATTACAAATATTTCCAATCAGTATTTCGAAGGCAGCAGACGAAGATAGTCCAGAACCCTTTATTACCTGTGAAATTGTATACGCATCAAATCCCGTCTCCATAGAAACACCAAGCTGATGAAATCTTGCCACAACACCACGAATTAGTTGATCTGCGTGTACCTCCTGCGATTTTGGGAGTGGGTCTAAATCATCCAGCGAAATCTCATCCAGCGGATGTCCTTTCGACTGCACCAGAATCTTCCGATCCTCTCGTTTTGCGACCACAGCAAGAATATCCAGATTGACACTGGCCGCCAAAACGTGTCCACGCTGATGGTCTGTATGATTACCACCCAATTCCGTACGACCAGGTGCAGAAAAAATCGCAACCTCCCGATTTGAGCCAAATCTCATTACAAAAGCATCCAAGATTCGATAGATTCGTTCTCGATACTGTGGCAAATCCGACGGATTCACACAAAGCTGAAGCAATTTATCATCCAATTCGCCCGAATGCAACATATGGCGAATCGCTCCAATATTTTTCAATAGCAGTCCCTCCTTGATTCAAATTACTGTCAATACAGTGCCATCTCCCAAAGAATTCTCTCTTCTCATGTATCTTTGCATATGATGCCACTCATTTCAATATACCCTTATATAGTATACCCGATTTTCGTACGTTTTGCAATACCTATTTTATATTTTTTTCGTGAAGATTTCGTTTTTCAATAAAATAAAAAAAAGAATCCACTGCAAAGATTACGTCCTCCAATGGATTCCTTTCATTTTATAACATCAAAACAACTATACAATGTTTGAAATTCATTTTTTTACTGTGCTGCTTTCCATTCCCAGTAAGAACCAGTCAAGCTAGACAAGGTAGAAATCTGATCATCCCACTCTGGGTTTGTACCAGCAGATGTATCTGCGAAGAATACTTGAATGTTATACGCATCCTGGATATTAATAACCTCTCCAGTAGTATTATCGTTTTGACCCTTCAGAGATTCTGTATCTACGTCAGATACGAAATATGCTAGAACCTCAAGTTTGCTTTCGCTATTACCTGTAAAGCTCCACGAGTTACCACTAGCAAGCTTAGCAGAGTAAACCTGCACTGCGTAAGCATCCTGAATATTTACGACGCCATTCAAATCTGTATCGCCCTTAATTGCAATATAAATCGTCATGGTCTCGCCGGTAGCTGCGCCATCATAGTATACATCCACAGTCACAGCAGTATAAGCTTCACCAACGCCTTTAAACAATTCAGCCGGTGTTGCATATGTTTCGCCGTCATACACAAATGTCAAGGCATCGCTAACGTCCTCGCCATCCAGTATAGCAGAAGCCAGACCCAAGTCAGTGATAAAGTCACGTTCGTCAACGGACAGATAGTATCCTACCAATGCAGTCACGGTAACCTTTAACACCGGCTCTTCGGTTGTTGTCGTGGTTTCGATTGTGGACTCGGTTGTACTTTCAGTCATACTCTCTGTTGTACTCTCCGTAGTAGACTCAGTCGTACTTTCTGTCGTGGACTCAGTCGTCGTTTCCGTAGGTCCTGCTGTTGTTGCCGTAGTAGTTGTTGTTGTATACGTCAACGTCAACGTTGTCCCTGTTGTAGTAGTCGTCGTCGTTGTAAACGTCAACGTCAACGTTGTTCCTGTTGTGGTAGTCATTGTTGTTGTCGTTGACTCTTCCGTAGCTGTAGTAGTGGTTGTTGTCGTAGTGGTTGCTTCCGTAGTTGATTCCGTTGTAGTCGTAGTCGTTTCCGTTGTGGTTGTGGTAGTTGTAGTTGTGGTAGTCGTTGTGGTGGTTTCACCCGACGAAGTGGTTGTCGTCGTCGTCGTCGTGGTGGTAGTTGTTGTTGTAGTAGTCGTTGTGGTGGTTTCACCCGACGAAGTTGTTGTTGTCGTTGTTGTGGTTGTCGTCGTCGTCGTCGTGGTGGTAGTTGTTGTTGTAGTAGTGGTTTCTACCACGTCTACATAGACATTGATTGCACCATCAATCGTACCAACAGTCGTACCAAAGAGGTTCGTTACGCCATCAGCAGCCAAATACTCAAATCGAGGAGACTCTACTTCCTACAGCGTACCGTTTACCATGGTCCAGCCAACCTCATTGCCCTGTTCCTGCCATGTTACAGGGAAAGAATAATAAGCCTTTCCATCGCTGTCATATTGACATACTCTTCTGCCAGAGCCGTAACCGTGTCCTCGTCAGCAATGTCCAGAAGCATATCCAAAACCGTTCCAAATCCGTTTCCGCTAGTATCCACGCCCATGGTCGTCGGATCGAACGTGGAGTTATCTCCCATGTACATTGCGAAACGAACATCCGGTGATGAAGTGGTATCGCCGTTCAAATATGCATTTAAGAATTCTGCATTATACACGCCCGCCAGATCTGTCATTGAAAATACACCATCTGTACCAATCGTCAAATCAATCAGCTGTGCAGTTACCTCTGGGAAGAGGATTGTGCCCTTGAATGCGGATGTGGTAGCGTCTACCGTGCCATCAGAAATGATACCGAAGCCATAGTAAACCATAGAATCGCCCGGGTTTACGAAGATTTCTTCCAATTCATAGTTAATCGGATATTCTTCTTCTACATCAACGTACACCTTGAAACCGCCATCCCAAGTAACAACGTTATCTTTCCAGCTGATGTCATTGCCGTTTTCGTCGGTATAATCAAAAATGTTTCTATAAACAGTTGTACCGCCTGCATCACCTGCAACAGTACCCTGTTCTGACCAAGTAATCGGGAAGTAATAGTAAATACCGTTTCCATCACTCATTAATGTTAGACCGTATTCGCTTGCCAACTCGAGAATAGTGTCCTGATCTGCAATGTCCATGGACACAAATTCCAACAATGCGGTTTCACCGTCAAAAGTATAAGTCACCACAGGAGTACTCTGAGCTGTCGCAAAATACATACTATAGCTGCTTTCATTCGAATACCCTATTATGTTTGCGATGATGCTGATACCACTCTCGTCCGTTGCTCCAACGGCATCACCTGCACTCTGATACTGGGTATCTAGACTCAACATTTTCGCAGTCACTTCCGGAATATCAATTCCAAATTGGAAACCTTGCATGTCCACACCATTGGTGATTTTTACCAGTATTGTATCATCACCAAATGCAAAAACATATTCTCCGCCAGCTTCCACCGTGATATCTGGAATATCAAAGATAATGCCGAGACCCTTCGGGCTTTCCGAAGTCATTGTTCCGCCGTTTGTCGTTGTCGTTGCGGTCGTTGCAGTGGTAGAAGCTGTGGTTGTGTTGCTGGAAGCGGTTGTATCGCTTTCCGTTGTGTTCGTCGGTCCTGCGGTAGACTCGGTAGTTGTGGTAGTCGAGTCGCTAGAGGTCGTGGTATCGTCCGAACCAGTTGTATCGTTCGTAACCGTCGTTGTGGTTTCGTCTGTCGTTGTATTCGTCGGACCAGCGGTAGACTCCGTAGTGGTCTCGCTGGACTCTGTAGACGATTCCGTAGAAGACTCTGTTGAAGTTTCAGTGGAAGTCTCCATTGAGGTTTCCTCTGTTGTAGTTGTGGTTGTGGTAGTTGTTGTGGTTGTCGTGGTAGTTGTCGTAATCGCCTCATCTGCTATAATATAGTACACATTCGATACATAAGAAGCATTCGGCCAATAGATGTCTACCTGCGTTGTGTCCTCGCCCTCAAATGTATAAGAACCGGAAACTTCGCCATTTCCTAAACTCTGTTGTGTATCTGTCCAATAGCCACCAGCTGCGTAAGACGAATCTACTGTCCAATAGCCAAACGCCAAAGTACTTGTATCACCGCCAGAGTTATCAACAGTATAATATACTATAATGACATCGCCCTCGTTACCGGAAACAGTAAATTCAATGTAATTATAGTCATTACCTGAATCATCGCTACCAGAAACAACTGTTGTTGTCGGCGTCACCGTCTCTGTCACAGCCGTCGTAGTCGTTTCGGTGGTTGTAGATTCCGTGCTGTCTTCTGTGCTTTCGGTTGTCGTTGTAGTTTCCTCGCTAGAAGTTGTGTCATCGGTGTTAGAGGTGTCGGTGGTTGTGGTTTTTTCGGTGGTGGTTGTAGTAGTGCTTGGTGTCTCATAGCTTACAATGCTACCATCAATCGTATATGTGATGGTATAAGTTCCAGCTTCACTAATAGCAATTACATTATCTGCGTCATAACTCCAACTAAATGTAGTAACACCAGCAGTGGTAGATGCCGAATATAAAACGCCAACATAGTAAGTATCGCTTAAATCCTCGCTCAATGTAAAAGTAATCACAATTTCATCATCACTTGAGAAACTATCAATTGCACCATCAGTCAAATCAGAAACCGAATTCGCATTATAACTAACAAAAGCATATTGTGAGCTATTGCTTGTACTAACATATGAACTGTCAGTTTCGTTTCCATTAATTGTACAAGAAACACTGCTTAAAAAACCAGTCCAACCAGCCCAACTGCCATTAGAATCCGTAGTGCCATAAGATATAGATCCGCTGCTATCATAAAACTGCAGTCCAAGAAATTAAACTGCATTATATTCCGCAGTATCCGCCCACGACATAATTGTCGAAGCCAGTCCCGCAGTGACAACAGTCATCGCTGCAATTGCACCAGCCGTCAGAGATGAAAGAATTTTTTCATCTTCATGTTATCATTCTTCCTTTCTAAAAAATATTAGGTTGTCTCTCGTTTTTTCACAAGAGAAGTCGTTTTGCGTTCGAAATCGAACGCCGTATGCGTGCAGAAAAGCCCGAACCGCTCGCCGTCGCCGTGTGCCGCTTCTGCGCCCCCTTATTGCTTTGTATTGTACCGCTTTCGGGTCGTTCCCCCGTCCGCCATACGCACACCCACGCCGCACCACGCTTCGTTTTCATGTGCCTCATGCACACATACTCCTCTAGTATTTATTATACCGAATCCCCGTCCAATTTGCAAGGACTTTTTCACTGAAAACACGAGATTTATGAAAGTTGCAAAAATTATTCATCCATTTTTTTGTGCAGTTTGACGAAAGGGGAAAACCGTTTTTCTGCGGTTCGTTCTATTGACTTACTGCACCACATAGAATGGAGCGAAAAGGAGGCGTTTCTATGGAATTGGACTTGAAAATCAATCGGGAGGTTGTTCCCGTCACCGAGCGGATTTTGGATGAAAAACAGGAACAGAGCGTAGAACTGGACTATGTTCTGCCGGACTACGAACCGGATGTTTTTCGGGTGTTTGGCTGTGAAATCTGTCCGACGGTGGTGCGCCGTACGCTAGGCACAGACCGCATCAGTTATGAACTGCGTGCCGATATACGGATTCTCTATTGCAGTTCCGACAGCTATTTTTTACAGTGTGTCACACAGCAGATGACGTTTTCTCGGAGCGTGGAACTGCCCCGTCCAGTAGACCAGCCGCAAATCACCATTCGTCCCAAAACGACGTATGGGAACTGTCGTGCGGTCAGTCCCCGCCGATTAGAAGTACGTGGTGCAGTCGCTATCGCCGTTACAGTCACCGGCGACCGGCATCAGGAGGTGATTCGAGATGTTTTCGGGATGCATATGCAGCTAAAAAAATCCCCGTAGAATACACGGCACAAAAACGCCATGCAGAAAAACAGATCATACTCAATGAAGAGGTGGAGCTTGGTGCATCTAAACCGGCAATACACAGTATCATTCGGCAAACCGTACAGTTGGAACATACCCAAGAATCCATTCTTGCGGGAAAGATAATACTCAAAGGAGAGGCGGCGGTTCACGTCCTCTACGCTTGGAAAAGCGACACCGAAAGCGAACCGGAATCTACAGGACTGGAACATCTGGCATTTAGTATCCCTTATAGCCAGATTATCGACATAGACCAGATAGACGAAAATTATCGCTGTCATGCAGATATTGATGTGATACGCTGTGAGCTGAAACCAGTCAGCAGCAAGCCGCTATTGCAGTGTGAAATCGAGCTGTTCGTCTCCTGTACCGCCGTAAAACCCGCCTGTGTTCAGCTGGTGACGGACGCCTTTTCTACACGCTATCCCTGTGAACAGACCACCGTTCCCCTACAAGTGGACAGGACACCGACTCCCATACAAGCAACGTTTTCCAGCACCATGACGATTCCTCCAGGCGATACCGTGCCGGAGTGTATCTACGACATATCCTGTAGTGTGCGGAATATCAATACACAGCTGATCCCCGAACAAAACCGCATTCGCATCAGCGGTATGCTCTGCTGTCGTCTTCTGGCAAAGGATAGCGAGGATGCGCTTCTTCTCCTAGAAAAAGAAGAGGCATTTGAATCTTACGTTGACCAGACCAGCATAGACGAAAACGCCACGCTGCAAGCGGAGGTACAGCCGATTGGCAGCACCTATCACCTCTCCACTGATGGTACTATCTCGATACAAGCGACCCTTTCCCTCACGGGTCAGCTCTGCCCCTGCGCACGTTTTACTTGTCTGTCGGAACTGGAGGTAGACAGTGAAAACAAACTGGAACGGGGGATGGCGACTATGCATTAAAGCTCTACTACGGCGTGGAACAAGAACAGGTTTGGGATATTGCAAAACGCTGTCGCACTAGTGTGAACGCCATTATGGAAGAGAATAACCTGTCTGACGAAGCACTGACGGCGTCGGGAATGCTGTTAATCCCGATTGTACACTGAGAATTGGGGGTGTGCTTATGTCCAATATTTATGCCGACATTGCCAAACGTACCAATGGCGATATCTATGTGGGTGTGGTGGGACCGGTACGTTCCGGAAAGTCCACATTTATCAAACGCTTTATGGAACAGCTTGTCATTCCTAATATACAAAGCGAGACATGGAAAGCCCGTGCCACAGACGAGCTGCCGCAATCTGCCGGTGGCAGAACGATTATGACCACCGAGCCGAAATTTATTCCAGAAGAAGCAGTAGAACTGACATTAGAACACGGTGCAAGAATGCGTGTACGTATGATAGACTGTGTGGGATATATTCTCCCCAGTTCCTTGGGATACATCGAGAATGAACAACCACGCATGGTACATACGCCGTGGTTTGAAGAAGTCCCCTTTAACATGGCTGCGGAAGTGAGAACACGGAAAGTGATTGCAGAGCATTCCACCATTGGGCTTGTTGTTACGACAGACGGCAGCATCACCGATTTGCCACGAGAGGAATATGCCGCCTGTGAGGCAAGGGTGATTGCAGAACTACAAGAACTGGGAAAGCCTTTCACCATACTTCTGAACTGCCTTGAACCAGACACAAAAGCATCGAAGTCGCTGGCTGCGGATTTACAGGGAACATATGGTGCGCCAGTAATTCCGGTAAGCTGTCCAGATTTAGACGAAGGGGACATCCGTGAAATTTTAACGCAGCTTTTGCGTGTGTTTCCAGTAAAAGAAATCAACGTCTCTATGCCGCATTGGGTGACAGAACTTTCAAAAGAGCATTGGCTACGAGAATCGGTCTTCACCTGTGTACGGCAGACAGCAGAGGAGATTCGCACGGTACGAGATACAGATTTGTTTGCAGATGCCGTCTCCGCTTGTCCCTATATTGTAGAGACATCAATTCTTGATATGGACATGGGAACCGGTAGTATTACCGTGAAAATTGTCCTAGATTCCACACTGTTTTACAAAATACTCGGAGAAGAAACCGGACTGGATATTCAAGGTGAAAGTAATTTACTCCCCATTCTCACGCAGCTGCATCAAATCCAGAAAAAATATGCTCGCATTGAGCCTGCGCTGCGGGAGGTTGAGGCAACTGGGTATGGCATTGTCATGCCGGATCAAGAGGAGATGACACTAGAAGAACCGGAAATTATCAAACAAGGCGGAAGATATGGCGTAAAGCTGCGTGCATCTGCACCATCCATTCACATGATGCGTGCGGATATTCGAACTACCGTAAGTCTAATTGTGGGAACAGAACGGCAAAGCGAAGAACTCATTATGTATCTATTGGAGGGGTTTGAAGAAGATCCTACGAAAATCTGGTCATCCAATATTTTCGGTAAATCTCTGCACGAACTTGTAGGAGAAGGACTGCACAACAAGCTATCGAAAATGCCAATGGAAGCAAGGCTAAAACTGCAAGAAACATTACAGCGTATTATTAACGAGGGGTGCAGCGGATTGATTTGCTTTATTTTATAAAATGGAAAAGCGTCGGATTATCCGACGTTTTCTCTTTTCTGCAACTTGACTTTACGGTGGCTTTATACTATAATGCAAATAAAGTTTTAAGTGACACTGCACGAAAACTGTGCAGTGATAATTTTATTTAGAAAGGAACTGTTATTATGGCAAAACAGCACTGGAAAGGCAGCGTCCTCCTCGCTCCCATTCCGCCCACGCTGGTAATTTGCGGAACAATGGAACACCCAAACGTCCTCACGATTGCTTGGACCGGCATCCTCGCTACGCATCCGCCCATGACTTACATTTCCGTCCGACCGGAACGGTATTCTCACGACATTATCTGCGCACAAAAAGAATTTGTCATCAATCTCCCCACTTCCGACATGGTGCAAACAGTGGATTTTTGTGGTGTCCGCAGTGGCAGAGACGTCAACAAATTCGACCACTGTCACTTAAGGACTGCGTCCGCAGAATCCGTTCATGTGCCGCTTCTGACAGACTGTCCCGTAAATTTGGAATGCCGTGTAGTCAAAACCGAATCTATGGGAACGCATACTATCTTCACTGCCGAAATCGTCGGCGTTGACGTAGAAGAAACCTATCTGGACAGTAAGGGAAAACTAAATCTCCAACAATGCGGTCTCATGGCATATGCACACGGAGAATACTTTGCGTTGGGACGAAAGCTCGGCAATTTTGGTGATTCCGTCCGACGCCGAAAAAAGAAAAAGCCTCGTTCCAATCTGAATCAAGGCTAGTATCTCTATTCGCTTTCCATCATCCAACGCCACGGCATATTTTTCCACTTTTCCCCGGCATAATCGATACCCACTCGTCGATCTGTACACAGCTTCGGACGGATGCCATCGTCTGCAATCCACAAATCTGCACAAGTAACAAAACTATCGCCATTCAACTGCTTATCGATCTGTAAAAACTTCGTCAGCTTTGCCGGACCGTTATGTACAACACCAGCACGGAACAGCACACCCTGTGGCTGTTCCAATTCGCCCGTAATCACATTCATCAACCAGTGCATTCCGTAACAGAGGTAAACATAAATTATACCACTTTCCCGATACAATAGCTCTGTCCGTGAAGTTCGTCCTTTGGATGCATGACAAGCCAAATCTTCCTCACCACGATATGCTTCCGTCTCTGCAATTCGTTCTTGCAGCAATACGCCGTTCGGTAATCTGCGTACAAGCAGTTTTCCCACCAAATCAGGCGCAACTTTCAGACAATCCCGATGAAAAAAAGCTTCATCCAAACGCTTACACATCAAAAAATCCCCCTTCACTACACTTTCTCTTCTGGCGTCACATACAACGTGTGTTGATTGGAAAAGATCACCATCCCGGGCTTTGCACCCACCGGCTTTTTCACATATCGTACAAGACAATAATCCACAGGAACTTGTGCAGAATTTCGTGCCTTACTGTGATACGCTGCAAGCTGTGCAGCCTCCTCCAAAATCTGCTGAGATGGTTCACGACCTTCTGTTTCCAAAATCACGTGAGACCCAGGAATGTTCTGGGTGTGCAGCCAGATGTCATTTTTATGTGCTGTTTTTAATGTCAACTGATCATTCTGCCAATTATTACGTCCCACGAGAATTCTTGTGCCGTCTGATGCCAGAAATACCATTGGCGATGCAGCTTTTTCTGGCTTTCCCTTTTTTCGCTGCAAGCGCAAATACCCTTGTTCCGCCAATTCCAGACGCAGCTGATCTAGGTCATTTTCCGTTTCCGCCCGACTCAGTGCATCCAATACACTATCCAAATATGCCAGCTCCTCCCGACCCTTTTGAATTTGTTCGGCGAGGATTTTTTCTGCGGTACAAGATTTTTTATAGCTTTGATAATATTTCTGTGCATTCTGTGGCGGTGTTAAACGTACATCCAGTGTGATTTCTACCATAGGACAATCCGGCTCGTAAAAATCTTCCAGAACGGCAACTGCATCGCCCTTTTGCAGACGATATAGATTCGCCGAAATCAAATCTGCCTTGCGGCGCAAGGCATCCTTCTCTACGCAGGCACCCAACTCTTCGGACTGGAAAGCAATTCGCCGCTGAATCCGTTCAGATGCGTGTAGCAGCAAATGAAACAAATCATTGGCACGCTGTTTCAATCTGGCAGTACGATCTCGATCGGCATAAAACGTGTCGAGAAGCGCACAGGCGGAGGGCATTACTTTTGTCACCATCAGCGTTCCGAACTGCTGCAGGGGGAGAAAAGAAAAATCTTTCCATTGACCCTCTCGTGTAGATACCATCGTATATATTTCTCGGTGCTGTTCGAGAATTTCTCTCGTATTGCGAATACAGAACAATAGCCGTGTCATACGGTTATTATTGTCCTCACCCAATTCTTCCGCACGACAAGGCTGTCCTTGACCGGTATAATATGCCCATTCCCGTACCAAAATGGGAGAAACTCCTTCAAAACATTGCAATAGCACTTTCGATAGCTCTCCACGCTTTTCGGAAAGAACAGCCTGCATTTCTTTCGGCGCAGCGGTGAGAAAATTTAACCGTTTCTCCCGTGGAGGCATTTCATAAGCTACACCTGGCAGTACCAGACGTTTGCTGGACATGGCGGCATCTACACGCTTCATACTATCGATAACATAACCGTTTTCATCTATGAGAATAAGATTGGAATATCGTCCCATAATTTCACACGCCAACGTGAGCTGCACCACATCACCCAACTCGTTGACACAAGAAAAATCAAAATAAAGTACACGTTCTAAACCAGACTGACGAATGGCAAGAAGTTTCCCATTTCCAAGACGTTTGCGCAAAAGCATACAGAACATTGGCGGTGTTTTGGGGTTATCCACCGCCACTTGTGTCAAATGCACCCGTGCCCGATCCGCAGCACAGGACATAAGCAATTTCACGCTGCCGCTGCGACTGCGGAGAACAAAAAGCAGTTCTTCTCGAGCCGGCTGATATATTTTTTCAAGCCGAGCGTCCACCAATGGCAAAAGCTCTTGTTGCACAGCGTGGAGATACGCACCATCCAGAGCCATATTTCAATTCACTCCTTTTTAAACCTTTTTAAAAGTTTAGCCTCTTCCATCTAACTTCTAATTGCTGACAGCATACTGCAAAATTTCAAACGAAATCTCCGTCGTCAAGGTTTCCAATCGCTCCAGTCTTGCGTGTTCTTCTCGTCCCGTTTTGTAATAATATGGTGTCATCTGAAATAAATTTTGAATATCTGTCGGATTATCTAGCTTAAGACAACTGTCTACATATTCTGCCTGAATTAATTGGAATCCTTCTAATTCATAATCTCGCACTGCATTGGGATATGGTGTATCATAAATCGCTTCTTTCAGTCCCCACAAGTGCTGTTGCCCCGGAATCACCATTAACATAACCCCGCCTTTTTGTAAAACACGTCGATATTCCACACCACAATAGGGTGCAAACACCACCGACAGCAAATCACAGCAATGATCCGACACTGGTAAATGGTACACACTCCCTACAGCAAACTGTGCCGTCGCACATCGTTTTGCTGCTGCATCCACAGCGCATTTGGCAATATCTATGCCGTATACTCGCATCGGTTTTTCTACTTGCTCCAACATCTGCATCATGTTCTCGGTATAGTACCCTTCCCCACAGCCGGCATCTAACAAAACGCCTCCAGCTTTTCCATACCGTATCGCCGTCTGCGTTAAGGCATCTCGCAGCATGCTGTAATGCCCCGCATCTAAAAATGCCCGTCTCGCACGAATCATCAATGCATTATCACCCGGATTTCGGGCGTGCTTTCGATTGGGCGGCAACAAATTCACATAGCCGCTTCTCGCCATGTCAAATGAATGTCCTTTTTCGCAAACCAAGCGATTTGTCAAGTGTCGCAGCCCAGCTCCACATACCGGACACCTCCAAACACTCATTTTTCTACACCTCCTGCTATCCCCCGAAACGGCATATCCCCAGGCATCGAAAAAACATCTGCATTTTCATATGCTTCTTGTATTTTTTTGCATAAAATTTCTGCTGCCATTTGTTCCGTTCCAAAATGTCCACAGTCAAATAACGTCACCCCAAGAAACTCCGCTGCATACCAGCGGTCGTGCTTGATGTCGCCGGTGATAAATGCATCACAGTCTTGCTGTGCAGCTAATTTCAACATAGAACCACCTGCGCCGGAGCAATACCCAATTCTACGAATTTTTCGGTGCGATGCCACACTGGAATACCGTACCGATGAACAGCCCAAGTATTCTTCTAACCGTTCCGCCAACGTCTGTGGTTCCAACGCCGTACAGCAATCGGCAATCCAACCGAAACCTCTCCCATCCGTCCATGTTGGCTCTAACACGGTTGGATTTCCTTTCAACTCCAGTGGCAGCTTCAGCTTTGTATATGCATACGCATTCAATCCCTCCGGTGCAATATCCAGCGGTGTATGTACGCAAATCGCAGCGATTCTATTGGTAGCAAGCGCATAGACGGGACTGTTTTGCAAAATATTTTTCAGTGGTGTAAAAATCACAGGATGATGGGATACAATCAGTTGTACACCACGACACTTTGCTTCCTCAATGACAGTAGCAGAAATGTCCAGTGTCGTTAAGATACGATCCGCTGGCATATCCATACTTCCCACCAACAAACCGGAATTGTCCCACGTCTCCTGTGAAACAAACGGTGCAAATGCATCAATAGCTTCATAAATATTTTTAACAGTCAACATGATTTTTCCCTCTACATTTTTCGATTTCCTCTGCCATCGTCCACCACTGAACGGCAGTCGCTTTTCCTACTCGCTCCAATCTTTCGGCAAGCTGAATGAATTTCTGCTGCCTCCACTTCCCATAAATTAAAGATTCTTTTTTTTTCCAATCAAGAACGCCAACTTCCAATTCTAGCTGCGTAGGTGTCCACTTTTCACCTGTAAAATGGACGTCCAGAACTGTATAAAATCGCTGCTCTTCATACATTTTTTCAATAACAATCCGTTCCGTCCATAAATATCCTTGTGCTGCTAACCACCGACGCAACACATTCGCTTTCATCATCGGCTGTAAAATCAAATGTTTTTCCCATACCCAGTCGCAATGTTCCAGAATATGCACGATCATTTCGCCACCCATACCGGCTATCACCACATCTGTAACCATATCTGATGCGACACTTTCCAAACCGTCGCATTGATACAATTCCGTCTGTTCCAGCACCCGATTTTCCTGAAGCGTACGGCGTGCCGCCTCCAATGGTCCTGCATGAATATCCGTCAAAATTGCATACGTACAAATCTCCTGCCGTAGCAAATACGCCGGTAAATAGGCATGATCTGTCCCCACATCGCAAACCGTTCCGCCTTTTGTCACAAGTGCCGCACAAGCGGTAAGGCGTTTTGATAGCATCATATGGCATCCCTTCTATATAAAAAAGCCCCGTCGCAAAAAGCCAAAATCTTTTCACGTCGGAGCAATTGCTTGAATCATTTGCAAAACATAAAAGAAGTTACTGAACGCTTCCAGTCTCTACTTGCTTGTTCAGCTCCTCCAAAAATTCATCCGGATCAATACCATGCACCATGCAAGCTTCTTCAACGGTTTCTCCACAAGAAGCCGGACAACCCAAGCAGTGCATACCAATCGCCATAAACAGCGGTGCTGTCTGTGGTGCAATGTCCAGAATATCACCGATAATGGTTTCTTTCGTAATCGTAGCCATATTCTAACACCTCCTGTCTGTGCATCTCATGCATCACCACAAATGACACAGTTCTACCGAAGCTTAGCGTTCCCATTTTTGAAAATCGCTATACAGACATCAAACAGTTTAACCTTTTGGCAGTTCCAAAAAATCAAGCTATTTCAAAGCGTTTATTTTTGCACTTATGCTTCGCCACGCATTTTTGCGAAACAAGCACTGCAATAAACCGGGCGACCATCACGAGGCTGGAATGGGACAATTGCTTCCCCGCCGCAAGCATCGCAAACTGCTGTAAACATTTCACGATTCGGACGGTTGTTGCCACGCTTTGCATCACGGCAGCTTTTGCAACGCTTCGGCTCATTTTCAAAGCCTCTTTCTGCATAAAACTCCTGTTCACCGGCGGTGAAAATAAATTCTGCTCCGCAATCCTTGCATACCAAAGTCTTGTCTTCGTACATTGTATAACCTTACCTTTCTCGAGGGGCTTCCATTTTTTGGGATTCCTCGTGTCGACTTTTATCGACCATTTACTATTTCATTCAGAACGTTTTGTCGTTCCAAGAATCCCGCTGCAATCACACCACAGCACTTTCCGTCTCCAAGCGCATCTTCCGACGGGCACGCTGCAATGCATTATCCACCGATTTTACAGAAATTTCTAGCTGTTTTGCCACTTCGGCATAACTCGCTCCACTGTAAATCAGTATGCAAACCTGATATTCCCGTCGAGACAGACGGTTCACCATTGCACAAATCATCTCTATTGCCACAGATCGACTCTGCACTTCTGAATCCGGCGACTGCGCAGGATCCTGAACCTGTGAAAGTGGCGGCGTATCCGGCACACCAACAGGCAATGATAAATCACGACATCTTCGTACAGCGGAAATGATACGATTTGTCACGCACCTTGCTGCATAAGCAGCGAAAGGAATTCCTCGAGAGGTGTCATAGCAGCAAGCAGCAGAAATTAAGCCCAAAAAACCTTCCTGTGCCAAATCTTCCGCTTCCAAACCGCACTTATTTTGGTGTACTCGACTCCAAACTAAGTCACGATAGCGCAAAATCAGCACTTCCATTGCTTGGCGATCTGTTCTTGCTACATATACCAGCTTTTCATCCGGCAATTGTTCAAATAGTACCGGCTTCAACACACATTCCCCAATCCGTGAAATTGTTCAGTTTGCTATTGCTCAGGATGTACGAAAAACTGTCCTATTGCTTTCGCATTTCTCCACAGCATCTCATACTAATTTTATTATATCGAAAAAAATGCGATTGTCAATATCATTCTCTTGAATTCTTTATTTTCTCTGTAAAACCGTCGTTTCACCCAATTTTATCTTGTACTTTCATAACATTTTGCACAAAAGCGGAAAGTTATATTTTTCCAATAAACAGCCTTGCTCATGGACGATTCCACCGCAAGGCTGTACATTGTTTTCTATTATTTTCGGTCTAGGATCTGGAAAATAGCAGTCAAATCATCATCCATAGCAGAAATTGGCTTCTGCTGTGCCGGCTGTTTTGGTTGATTATTTCCACTGACACGAACATCATTTACCAAAGGATTGTCCACCTTAATCGGCTCATCTTCTTCAGAACCAGCCTCCTGCTTTACTTCTGATGCATCTGCATCCTGCATATCAAATCCAGCTGCAATCACTGTAATGGTCATCTCGTCCTGCATATCTTCTTTGAATGCCGTACCGAAGATGAATTCCACATCATCCGCCGCCTTATCAGTAATCATCTTTGTTGCCACATCCACATCAGAGGATAGAATGTCTTCGCTCATAGCGATATTGATAAGCAACCGTCTTGCGCCAGCAATCGAAGTTTCCAGTAGTGGGCTTGCGATAACTGCATTTGCAGCTTCCTTTGCCTTGTCCTTTCCAGAACCATGACCAATTGCCATATGAGCATAGCCTGCACCCTTCATGATAGTAGAAACATCGGCAAAATCCAAATTAATGTAACCCTCTTCTACAATCAAATCGGAAATACTCTTCACACCAGTTTTCAGTACATCATCTGCCAATGCGAAAGATTCTCGCATCGTCAATGGCTTATCCAGTCCCTCCAACAGCTTTTCATTCGGGATCACAATCAGAGAATCCACATACTTCCGCAGCTCAGCAATACCGCTCTCTGCCTGCATCATCTTTTGTTCCCGTTCAAAAGCAAACGGCTTTGTCACGACTGCCACAGTCAAAATGCCTGCTTCCTGCGCAATTCTTGCGACGACTGGTGCCGCACCTGTACCAGTTCCACCGCCCATACCAGCGGTAATAAAAACCATATCAGCACCTTTTATGGCACCTTCGATTTCATCTCGGTTTTCCTCTGCGCTTTGCTTTCCAACTTCCGGCTTATTTCCAGCACCTCTGCCCTTAGTCAGCTTTGCGCCAATTTGAATTTTCGTAGTAGCCTTAGAATTGTTCAATGCTTTCGCATCCGTATTCACAGCAATATACTCGATATCATTTACATCCGAAGATGCCATACAGTTCAGTGCATTTCCACCGCCACCTCCGACACCGATCACCTTGATGTTTACATCAGGATCAAACGCATCTTCATAGATAAAATCAGTCATCTCACATTTCCTCCTACAAGTCTTCTATCACAAGCGGATTCTATCCGGTTCATTTACCTTTTTCCACACCCGATTTACCACTGCTTTCGTATGTGCTATAGAATCACACCAGAATACACTGAGAATCGCACAAAATCGAATCCTCTAAAAATACACTTATCATTCTACCACATTTCCGAAAACATTGCAAGCCTTTTTTCAAATTTTCTTTGCTTTTTGCTTTTCTTACAAGTTTAACGGCGAAAATCGCCCTGTTTTTTATAATATTACACAGATTTTCTCATCAAATTCCGACGTTTCCCGTCATTACACCGCAGTTGTTGTGGTTTCTGTTGTGGTTTCTGTTATTATCAAGCCATTTTCATCCGTCACTGTCGTAGTCATCGTCACAGTTGTTTGTTGTTTCACAGCATCTTTATCCCGATAAGAACATTGGTGATCGCCAACCATTGTGAGATATCCCACCTTATCCTCTGACAACCGACTCAATACGGTTTCCGCCATTGAAATTTTGTACTCCAATTCGCTCCAGCTGCCCAGTGAAAATTCAATGCGGTCATCAAATGTCAAGACGATGTCGTATTTATCTGTCATATCAACAGCAGTAATCGGATAATTAAGATCACTTGCCATCAGCATGATCAAGGTTTCATAAATGCTGTCTTTCTGACTGTCTACAGAGGTCAACATTTCGCCAGCTTCTCTGGACGCCGGTTCATACCCGACAATCGTGGGCAGGGATTCATTCGTCTCCGGACTCGTTTTCAAAATTTTTCCGGCTGCACTCACCTGCAACGTTCCACTGTCGTCTACCAAATTATACGCTGGCTCACTGGGTGTTACCGTGATACGCAATAAATGAGGATATTCCTTTTCCACCTCGACGCTATCCACAAAAATCAAACGGCTAAGTACGCTTTGTTCTATTTCATCACTGTCCAATCGCATCAAGTTATCTCCGGTATGTACGCCGGAGGCTTGCGCAATTTCTTCTGCCGTATACTCCGACGATTCTCCGGCAATTTCGATGGTTTCAATGTTAAAAAACACAGTCATACAGAGCGACACACCCACACCGATTACCAAGACAAACACAAAAAAACTATAGAAAGGTCGCATCCGATTTCTGCGCTGTCTGCGTCTAGCACTGGTATTTCGCTGGATTTCAGTCTTTTCCACATCCTGCATTTCATTTCCTCCCATCATAGCACCTTGTGTTCAGTGCATCACTATGTTTTTGAATCGTCCACTCGATGAATTTTTCCACCAATTCCCTGCAGCACCTGTTCCATTACTTCATAGCCACGGTCTAAGTGCGAAATTTGTTGCATTTCCGTTCTGCCCTGTGCGGCAAGTCCCGCCAGAACCATTGCTGCTCCGCCACGTAAATCTGTAGCCGAAACTGCTGCACCACTGAGACTTCTCGTCCCGGTAACTACAGCAATTCTGCCGGAAACACGAATTTTAGCACCCATTTTCGCCAAGGCATCTACATGACGGTAACGATTTTCGAAAATATTTTCTTCAAAGACACTGACGCCGTCTGCCAAAGTCAACATCGCCATAAAAATTGCCTGTGCATCTGTAGGAAATCCCGGATGAGGCATCGTTTGAATAAAAGGAACAGCGTGCAGTCGTCTTGGTGCAAGCATATACAGTCGATCCATCTCCGGATAAAATCGACGACCCATTTGTTCCAACATCGGCAAAACATTCTCTATCGATTCTGCGCCCATGCCACGGAGACAAACTCAACCACCAGTAATTGCCGCTGCACCCAAATAAGTGATTCCGGCAATGCGATCCGGCATAATGGAATAGGTGCAGCCCTCCAGTTTTTTTACTCCATCAATGACAATTGTTCCACCGCCGTCACCGGAAATTTTCGCACCACTACATCGTAAAAACGAAGCCAAATCACAAATCTCCGGTTCTCGTGCTGCATTATGAAGTACCGTCTGACCTTTTGCCAAAACCGCCGCCAACATGACATTTTCTGTTGCACCCACCGATGGAAACGGTAAATGAATTTGCGCCCCATGAAGTCCCTCCGGCACGGTACAGGTCAACTGTCCATCCTGTACCTGAAAACGCACGCCCATTTGTCGCAGTGCATCTAAATGCATATCGATAGGACGAGGTCCCAATTCACAACCCCCAGGGTAGGAGACCTGACACGTACCCACATGTCCCAGTACAGCACCAAGGAAAATAATCGATGAACGCATTTCCTGCATCAACGCCTCCGGTATGGTATCCGATTGCAGATTTCCCACCGATATCCAAACGGTATGCTCTTGCATTTTACAGCAGCATCCCAAATGCGTCAGAATTCGACAGGCTGCAAAAACGTTCGTCAGCCTAGAACAGTTTTCCAACCGTGTTTTTCAGCCACATAGCAGCGTTCCTGCTAAAATCGGAAGTGCGCTATTTTTGGCACCATGTATAAAAACTTCACCCTCCAACGGTACGCCGCCATCTATCACAAGCTTTTGCAATCCGCATCACCTCTTTTTCTTTTAGTGTATGCAAATTGCAATGTTTTGGTGCGATTTATGCTTTCTGAATCAGTTCCGAAATTACGTTCCAGATACGCTCCGATGTATTCGAGATTTCTAGGGATTTCGCTTTTTCACCCATTTCAGCCAACCGCTGTCGATTTTGATACAGCTGTTCTACCTCTTCGATAATACGCTTTGGCGATGTATCCTTTTGTTCGATGACAATCGCCGCACCGGCTTCACCTAAAACATTTGCGTTATGTAACTGATGATTTCCTGTTACAATCGGCGAAGGAATCAAAATCGAACCTCGTCCCACGGCTTCCAGTTCTGCCAACGTCGATGCACCCGAACGACATATAACAAGGTCTGCCGCTGCAAGACACACTTCCATATCGTTGATATATTCCGTAATCCGCAAGCGATCGGATTGCATAGGAATTCCTGCGGCTTTCATTGCTGCCGGAAAAGTATCTTTCCCCATTCCTCCATAGCCATGAATATGGTTGATTTTCAAGCCTTTTTTCGTGTGCCACGGAATTAGCTTCGCCATTGCTTCATTGATACAGCCAGCGCCCAAGCTCCCACCAAATGACAAGATACACATTCCGTCGTCGAAACCGAGCTTTTTTCGTGCTAATGTCCTTTCCACTTGAGAAATATCTCCTCGCACAGGAAGACCCGTAACTGTATAGGCACAAGTAGGATGCAGAAATTCTAACGCTTTCTCAACAGTCAGCATCACATGATCCACTTCTTTGGACAACATCTTGTTGGTAACACCCGGATATGCGTTTTGTTCATGAATGACACTGGGAATATGCATATGCGCTGCAGCGTGTAAAATCGGTCCTGCCACATAACCGCCGGTGCCAATGGCAATGTCCGGTTGAAATTGTTTCACGATTCTTCTTGCACGTGGCTGAGAGGTTGCCAAATAATACGCCGCCTTAGCGTTACGGCGAATATTCTTCAGTGTCAGCTTTCGCTGAAATCCTGCAACGTGCATCGTCTCAAGCCGATAACCTGCCTGTGGCACGAGTTTTGCCTCCATACCGTTTGGCGTACCCACAAAAAGAAATTCTGCCTTTGGGTCATGCTGCTGAATAATCGATGCAATTGCCAATGCCGGATTGATATGTCCACCTGTACCGCCACCTGCCAATAACACTTTCATCTCACACATTTCCTCCTTATAATGCCTCCGTCTGTTCTGCAGAAAAGACCCTTTTCTTTTTCTCTTTTACCCGATACCGTGTTCTGGAAATGTTTAGGACAATACCCATTTCTGCCAGTTGTAAAATCAACGCCGTGCCACCATAGCTAAAGAATGGTAAACTAATTCCCGTGTTAGGAATCAAATTGCTGACAACAGCAATATTAAATGCCGCCTGTAAGCCAATATGGGCAGTCAGTCCAATTGCCATAAGCATACCGAATTTGTCCATCGCATGGTTAGCAATATAAAAACCACGAATGATTAACAACGCAAACAGCAACACCACAGTCACAGCTCCGACAAAACCCAATTCCTCACAGACGATAGCAAAAACAAAGTCGTTTTTCGATTCAGGCAAATAGAGATATTTCTGTCTGGATTCCCCTAGTCCTAAGCCAAAAAGTCCACCGGAACCAATAGCAATCAGCGACTGACAGGTCTGCCAAGTATCACCTAAGCTATCCGAAAACGGATCAAGCCAAGAGGCAATTCGCTTTTCGATGTAAGCATAACTGTCCGACATCATAAAACCGACAAGCAAGCCGATTCCCACTGCCGCAATACCCAATGCAATCAACTGTTTAATATCTGCACCGCCGACAAATATTAAAATTATAGAAATCAGTACAATCAATATTGTTGCAGACAAATGCGGTTCCATAATCAAAAGAACTGCGACAGCACCCATGGCAATGAGCAGCGGCAGCATTCCCTTTCGAAATGATCTCATGTTTGCTTGATTTTTATCAATAATGTAAGAGAAAAAAATTACAATCCCGATTTTCATCAGCTCCGACGGCTGAAAGTTAAAGCTGCCAATGGCGATCCAACGAGTTGCACCACCGTCTGTGACACCCAGCCCCGGTATAAAAGCCACCGCAAGGAGTGCCAACGGTATAAAGTAAGAAAGGACTGCCACATAGGCTTTTTGAAATACGTGATAGTCAATCATACAGAGGATGCACATGATGACAATTCCTACAAGGGCATTTTTGATTTGATTTGTAGCATAATACGTGCCGCTTTCCCCTTCTGCAATCGCCCATGCATAACTTGCAGAAAACATCATAATAATTCCAATCACCAGAAGTGCAATGACAATCAGGAAAAATGGCAGATCCACTTCTCCATATCGTACATTCCGCTGAAATAACGGCAGCGTAAAATGTTTCTTTTTTTGCGTTCCGGCAGCTGTCTGTTCACTCATAAAAGCCCTCCTTCGACTGCATCTTACAACACAACCAGCAATAATCCTGCAATTCCGGTGATCAAGCCAAAACCAGAAAAAGTTATGACGATCTTATATTCACTAAACCCACTCATTTCAAAATGATGATGAATAGGCGTCATTTTAAAAATTCTGCGACCTTCGCCATATTTCCTCTTGGTGTATTTGAAATAGGTCACCTGAATCATCACGGACAGTGCCTCCAAAATGTACACCAGAGCCACCAGAATCATCACCAGATGCTGATGAGTGATAAGACCAATAGAAACTACCGCTGCGCCCAAAAACATCGAACCGGTGTCACCCATAAAACATTTCGCCGGATGGAGATTCCACACCAAGAAACCGAGACAACCGCCAGCCAGTGCCATAGTGTACAGCGTATATGTATCCAGCTGTAACTTGCTGCAAATCAGTGTATCAATCAACATTGCCACCAGCGTTACCGTACCACAAAGTCCATCAATACCGTCTGTCAGATTGACAGCATTCGTAAGATAGAGTATTACCAGTACCATCACAGGATAATAGAACCAAGAGATGTCAAACTGCACGAACGTCAAATCGATAACCGTGCTTGTATCTCCTAGAAGGTACATCACCACCAGCCAAACCACTGCCGAAACCACTTGCAGCACAATCTTTTGCATAGGCTTGAGTCCTTCGTTTTGCTTTTTTGCTACCTTTGCATAATCATCGATAAAGCCAATTATCCCAAACAACAAACAAAATATAATACAACTCATCACACGTAATGGCTCCTGATCACCATCCAACGCCGTAGAATCTGTTGTACCCAAAAAGCGAAACAGCGCATATCCCACTGCTGTCGCCACGATACTGCCCACAATAAACAGGATTCCCCCCATGGTCGGTGTTCCCTGTTTATTAGCGTGCCACTTCGGTCCAAAGTCCACTTTGATCGGCTGCCCAAACTTTAATTTATGCAGCCACGGAATCAATGCCTTGCCACCCAGGGCAGCCACTGCAAATGCCAAAAGTCCTACGATGATATTAATCCAAAAAGGCATCTTTTGCTTCCTCCTCGTGTTCAAATATCACTGAAATACAGTCCTCCAGATGCATTCCACGGCTCGCTTTAAATAGAATGGCATCCTCTGGTCGGAGAAATTGTCGTATTACACGGCAAAGTTCTCGCTTATCATTCGTATGATAAACCGGTATTTCCTGCATTGCCGCACGCTGTGCCAGATAAAATGATTCCTTTCCATAACAAAACAGGGCGTCTACTTCAAATTCCGCCACCATCTCGCCCACTAACGTATGCAGTTGACGAGACATTTCGCCAAGCTCCAACATATCTCCCAATACGGCTATGTGTCTCCCCTTACAGGGCAAATCGTGGAGTACAGACAGTGCTGCCTTCATAGAATCTGGACTTGCATTATAATAATCTGCAATGATGGTATATGCACCACGACGATAAATATTCTGTCGCAGTCCCACCGTCTGATAGTTTTTCAACGTTTGACAAATTTGTTCTGGCTCGATTCCAGCAAATCGACCCACACAAAACGCTGCTAACGCATTCATAATATTATGCTCACCTGCACAGGGCAGCGTAACGGGATATTTTTTTCCAACAGGCGTTAATATCGAAAACATTGTAGAATGTGGTTTTCGAACAATATCTACCGCCTGTACATCTGCTTTCGCATGATACATTCCATAAGTAATCACCGGACGGAACAGTTCTCGCTTGAGTGGTGACAAAAGCTTATCATCTCCGTTGACCACAAGTGGTGCATCCTCCTCCATGCCATCCAAAATCTCCAGCTTTGCCTGTAAAATTCCCTCTTGCGTTTTTAAGTTTTCAATGTGCGAATAGCCAATATTCGTAATCACGCCAATCGTCGGGCGTGCCGCACGAGACAAACGGCTAATTTCACCAAAATGAGACATTCCCATTTCGATAACCGCCGCTTCATGCTGTGTCTCCAACCGTATCAACGTTTTAGGCATTCCGATTTCATTGTTCAAATTTCCTTGCGTCTTCAGTGTTTCGTACTGGGACGCCAACACACAAGCGACCATTTCTTTTGTGGTGGTCTTCCCAACGCTGCCGGTAATCCCCACCAATATTGGTGAAAACTTTTGCCGATAAAACGCCCCGATATCCAACAGTGCTCGTCCAGTATCTTCCACCACCAAACACGGCAGCGTACCAATTTGTCGCTCTGTAACAGCGGCAACTGCACCGGCAGCAATGGCTTTCTCTACAAAATCATGCCCGTCGAATCGATCGCCTTTTAGTGCCACAAATAGACAACCTTTCGGCAAATCCCGTGTATCTGAACTCACACAGCAAATCTCCGCTTCAAGCGGTATTTCACAGAATAATACCTTTTTCAATTCAGACAGCAAAAAAAGTTTCATCAATCAGTCCCCCATTATTTCGTTCGTTTCGGTACCAATGGCAAGTATGCCTTGACAATTTCTCGTTCGTCCATATGAATATGCACACCGCCCGACAGTATCTGATAGTCCTCGTGTCCTTTTCCGGCAAGGACAATCACATCATCCTTTTCCGCCAGAATCATGCTGCGTAAAATGGCTTCCTTGCGATCAACCACCACTTCATAAGGAACATCGCAATCCGTCAATCCAGCCAATATATCGTCAATAATCGCCTCCGGCTTTTCGTCCCGTGGATTATCTGAAGTGATCACCAGAAAATCCGCATATTTCGCAGCTGCAGCTGCCATTTTCGAACGCTTCGTGGCATCCCGATTGCCACCACAGCCAAACAGACAAATCAATCTACCTTTTGTGTACGCTTTCACACTGTGCAAAATATTTTCCACAGCATCCGGCGTATGGGCATAATCACAAATCACTGTAAAATCTCGTCCCGTGGGAATAACTTCACATCTGCCACGAACACCGGTACAAGTCTCCAGTGATTTCAAAATCCGTTTCATGGGCAACCCCAGCGTATAGCACACTGCCGTCGCAGCCAATGCATTAGACACATTAAACATACCAGTCAAATGCATTTGTAACATCCAAGATTTATCTCCATAACACAGCCAAAATGTAGTTTCGTCTGCATGAAGCTTCATTGCATCCGCATAGAAATCTGCTTTATCATTGCTGCCATAAGATGTCACCGAACAAGTAACTTCCTCCGCCAATCGTTTCCCATAATCATCATCGATATCAATCACTGCCTTATCACAGCAATCAAACAGTAGTTTTTTCGCCTGATAATAATGCTCCATATCACCGTGATAATCCAAGTGATCTTGCGTCAGATTTGTGAACACTGCCACATCAAAGTGTGTGTCACCAATCCGCTGTTGTACCAATCCAAAAGAGGACACCTCCATCACTACGTAATCACAGCCACCCTGCACCATTTCCGCATAGAGTGCCATCAGATCATAGATAAAAGGCGTAGTATTATCCGTGTGTATCACTCGATTCCCGATCTCATTTTGAATTGTACCAATCAGTCCTACCGTATACCCACTTTCTGTCAAAATGTGTTTTATAACGTTGGTGATCGTCGTCTTTCCGTTGGTACCGGTGACACCAATAAAATGAAGTTTTCTCTCCGGATGGTCAAACCAAGCAGCACAGAGTTTTCCATAAAGTGTTCTTGTATCCTCCGTAAGAATCTGTCGTTCTCCCAATCCCAAATCATGATCCACCAAAATTGCTGCTGCCCCCTGTTCCAGCACACGCTGTGCCACCGTATGCCCATCAAAATGGTCTCCTCGAATACAAGCGAAGAGCATTCCAGGTTGTACCTTACGAGAGTCATCTGTCAATCCCATAATCTCTACATCCGGCAACGTTGTCACTGCATTTTTCTCCAAGAGTGCATATAATCGCATGGTTTCTCACCCTTTCTCGCCTTTCTTTCCGTCAAGGCTATTTATTTTTGTCTTTAGTCGTTTACTTCTCCATCTTCCATCGTCAACGTAATACAAGTACCACGCTGTACTTGCGTGCCGGCTGTTTCCGACTGATAAAGTACCGTTGCAGTACTACTCGATGCGCTGCCACCGACGCAAACATAATTCAAACCATAATAGCCGAGGGTTTCGTTGGCTTCTGATAAGGTCATACCAGTCAGATCTGGTACTTCCACGAGATCATCCCCCGTTGTCTCTTCAGTATAAAGAATTACCGTTCCGCCCTGTGCAATGGTTGTTCCAGTGATAGGCGACTGTTCTAAGACAGTCGTACCGCTTCCCACAACTTCATACATCAGTCCCAAGCTTGTCAAAGTTGCCTCTGCAGTGTCTAATGTCGCATTCTGTACCAAAGGTACGCTAACGCCTATTTCATTGTAGTCATCTTTGTCATATTCCGGATAATATCCCATATACGGCAAAATTTCTTCCATTACTTCTCTTGCATAGGGTACAACCACCGTAGAGCCATAATAACCGATTTCCGGATTTGGATAATCTGCTTGAATCAACATAATTACCTCTGGATCATCTGCCGGTGCAAAGCAACAGTAAGACGAAACATAGTCGTCTTCAATTGTTGTGGTACGAATTTCTGCTGTACCAGATTTACCTCCAATACTATATCCCTGAATATAGGCGTTGTGAGAGGGATTATTTTCCACAATCGCCTGCAGCTGTTCTCGCACGGTTTGAGAAGTCTCTTCCGATATAACTTGTCGCTTCACTGTAGTACTATTCTGTACAATCGTGTTACCATTACTGTTCACAATATGATCTACCACATACGGTGTCACAAGTTCGCCACCATTAATCGCTGCTGCATATGCTGTAATCAATTCCAATGCTGTCAATTCGTTACTCTGTCCAAATGCACTGGATGCGAGGTCAACTAGTGTCATGTCCTCTTCCGCAATATAACTTCCGGCTACTTCATTGGGCAAATCAATTCCCGTCTTTTCACCCAAGCCGAAGCTTTGAAAATAATAGCTGAATTTATCAATTCCAAGTCGTAAACCGATTTCCATAAACGCCGGATTACAGGAATTCATCAGTGCCTCTGTAAAAGTCTGCGTTCCATGACCAGATGTTTTTGAGCAACCGATCGTAGTATCGAGCACTATCAATGAACCACTGCAATAAAATGTATCATTTTCTAAGTCGATCAAATCCTCTTCCAATGCGGAGGATGTCGTGACAATTTTAAACGTAGACCCAGGCGGATTGATTTCGCTAATTGCCTTATTTCGCCACTGTTTTTCTCTTGCCTCTAGATATGCGTCTTCATATTCATCCTCCGGCAATGCTGCCAACTCTTGTGCCGTTGCAGTATCGTAAATTTCAGAAGGATTATTCAAATCAAAGGATGGATATGTAGCCATAGCGTAAATTTCGCCTGTTTTCGGATTCATAATAATACCGCAAGCACGATCTTGCACCTCGTATTCCGTCACCAACTCTTCCAATGCCTTTTCTAGATAATATTGCATGGTCGTATCCAGTGTCAAGTACAGCGATGCGCCATCCTCCGCATCATAAGTGGTAGAATAGCGATAAGGCATCTCCTCACCGTCTGCCGCCTGTGCTGAAATAACACGACCGTCTACACCGGATAAATAATCGTCATATTGATATTCCAAACCATACTGACCATCTCCATCTCCATTGGTAAAGCCAATAACGGCTGCCACCAATTCATTTTGGGGATAATATCGCTTTGTGGTCGATTCCGTTCCGATAAATGTCAAATTCAGACTATCGAAATAGTCTGTCACCTCATCTGCTACATCTTTTTCTACCTGTGTCTGTAAGACATAGTAACGACTGTCCTGTTCAAAGGATTCTCGTACTTCAGTTTCTGTGATTTCTAATTTTTCCGCCAAAAAAGCGACAATTTCATTTTCTAATTCATTTGTATTAATTATATTATCTGCGGTCTCGCCGTTTTCCGCCGCACTCTCCTCTTTCTTTTGATTGGACGTCTCAATAGACTCCATTTCTTCTTGATAGAGCTGCGGATCAATATACACATTATAGACTGTAGCACTCCATGCCAATACCGTACCGTTTGCATCATAAATCGCCCCACGAATTGCATCTAGTGTCATTGTGCCGAAATGATAATTGTTAGCGAGTGTTTCATATTTTTCGTTATCTATCACGGAAACCTTGAACAATTTTCCAGTCACAGCTGCACAAAAGATCAGTAACAATCCCATTGCTACACCGGAGCGTCTCCGCATATGCATCGTTCCAATTGTCGGTGCTTTTTTTCTATTTATCTCACCTAGCTCTTGTCCGGATTCTTTTTTTCTCGGCATCTTGATGCTACCTCCTATTTGAATCAGTTTGTTTTTTCAATGGTCTTCACCTGTAATAGAATCAGGCAGGGAATGCATCCATTGCCCCGCCTGTTTATCGAAACCGTCCGGCTTTCTCCGCCGGGATGAGAATATTTCAATTTTTGCGACAAATGTAATCTGCCGCAAAAATGTTATTTGGAAATCCAGTAAAGCGTGCGATTGCTATCCGTCCGATAACCCCATTTTATCAGCAAGACTCTACCTTTTTTCCAGTTCCGACACCCGAATATTATCTCTTTTCTTTTTTGCTCCTATCCATTGTTGTCGCTTTTGTCAAGCGCAGTACACGGTGGAGCTTCTAATCTATACTAAACAGCAGAAATAATCTGCCGATTAGCAGCATAACCATTCATATCTACTCCGGCTATTTCGCCTATTCTATGTTCTTTACCCCTGTAGATATGCTACGAAATCTTCAAACCAGTTCTTAATTCGAATAAAAATATTCTGATCTTCTTCCACGACTTCTACAGAATCCTCTGTCTGGATTTCAATATATTCAATCTGTGATTTGTCCAATTGTTGCATTCCCAAATAATTTTCTGCATATTCTTTGATATTACTAATGGAGGCTTTCCCTTCTAACTCTGTCTGCATTCTAACATTCTCACTGCGAAGTTTACTCAGCTGTGTCTGTGCCTCCGAAATATCCAAATAAGCCTTATTTAACTGCACATAGCTATTAATCACCACACTAAAGAGCAACAATGCCAATGCACCAATAATAAACACCTTTGCTGCCTGACCACGCTTACTTGACACAATCAAAAATAATCCGCCGCCGGCAGGAACTGTCGGTTCTTCTACCGCTTCTGCTGTTTTCCCTGTCTCTTCCTCAGACGTCTCTTCTTCCATCCAAGGAGTTCTGCCTTCCTGTTCCATTGAACTCAATCGTTCCTTTCTATTATACGCAGTTTTGCACTGTGACTGCGACGATTTGCCACAAGCTCTTCCGTACTGGGCAAAATCGGTTTTTTCTGTATGAGCTTTCCTTTAGGCGTTCTACCACAAACGCATACTGGGAAATCCGGTGGACATATGCATCCTTGACACCACGTTGCAAACTGTCTTTTTACCATACGATCCTCCAAAGAGTGAAACGTAATCACCGCAAGTCTTCCATGAGGCTTTAGCACTGAAAAAGCAGCCTGTAGACCTTTTTCCAAATGATCCAGTTCTCCATTCACCGCAATCCGAATTGCTTGAAATGATTTTTTATATGGATTTTTTCCACGGCGTTCCTTTGCTGGAACTGCCGTTTTGATAATTTCCGCCAACATTCCTGTAGTACGAATCGGCTGAATTTCACGACGCTTGACAATATTTTTTGCAATACTGCGTGCATATTTCTCTTCTCCATAGGCATAAAGAATATGAACCAGCTCCGATTCTTCTGCTGTATTTACCAATTCTTCCGCCGACTTTCCAGATTGACTCATTCGCATATCCAGTGGTGCATCCTGGTGATAGGAAAATCCACGAGACCCTTCGTCCAGTTGATGAGAGGATACACCCAAATCAAGCAATATGCCATCCACTAACGCCATGCCCAATGTAGGCAAAACATCAGCCATTTCATCAAAATTGTGTTGTACCACCTGTGCAGGGTAATGTTTCAAACGCTCTGATGCAATTTCTACTGCATCCGGATCACGGTCAAAACCAATGAGTTTTCCACCATCAGTCAACCGCTTTACAATTTCAACAGCGTGTCCGGCACCACCTACCGTTCCATCTACATAGATACCGTCCGAACGGATATTGAAATTTTCCAGCACTTCCGTTAGCAAAACGGGAATATGTTGAAATTCCATTGTCACTCCTTAGAATCCCAGTTCCTCCATGATGCTGAGCATATCTGTTGCATCAAAAGAGTTATTCAGTGTTTCCCACTGTGCTTTATCCCAAATTTCGGCCTTATTATCTGCTCCGATAACAACCACATCTTTTTCCAATCCAGCGAACGCACGCAAATCCTGTGGAATCAACACACGTCCTTGTTTGTCAGGTATCAGAACACCTGCTCCTGAAAACAACCAGCGTTTGATTTGCGCACCTTTCGCTTCCGGAATCGCTGCGACCTTTGCCGACAAACGCTCCCATTCCTCTTCCGAATAGACGGTCAAACAGTGCTGGTCGAGTCCTTTTGTTACATAAAAAGAGACACCCAAACCCTCTCGCAATTTCGTTGGGAAATTCAGACGACCCTTTACATCGATATTGTGATAATACGTTCCCATTAAAGATGCCATGATTGCCGCCACCTTTCCACTTTCACTACAGGTACTGTGTCTCCACTTTTAGGGAATCTCCCCCACTTTTCACCGTTGTATTATTATTATACCGTATCTCACAAAAAATTGCAAGGCGTCAGAAAGATAATTTTGCAAAAATCTGAAGAAGGAAAAAGCCTGATTTTTATGCACATTGCACAATTAGAAAAATTTTTTCTCAAATTTCCATATTTTTTCAGCTATTATTTACGAAAAATTCTCAGTGGGGAACAATAATTCTGTTTTCTCGTCACAAGAAGAAATCCCCATCTTTTATTCTCATGATATAAAAAGGGACGAGTCAAAACTCATCCCTTTTTAACTATCTTCTATTCGACAAAAGCCGAAAAATAAATTTTAATTCATTCAGAATTACTCGTTGATTGCGATAACGACACCGGAACCTACCGTTCTGCCACCTTCACGGATAGCGAAACGCAGACCTTCTTCGATAGCAATCGGAGAAATCAACTCAACGTCCATTTCAACGTTGTCACCAGGCTGGCACATTTCTGTACCCTCCGGCAGTGTGATGATACCAGTAACATCAGTTGTTCTGAAATAAAATTGCGGTCTGTAGTTGTTGAAGAACGGTGTGTGACGACCGCCTTCATCCTTTTTCAGAACATAAACCTGACCTCTGAATTTGGTGTGCGGATGAATCGAACCTGGCTTACAAAGAACCTGACCACGTTCTACCTGATCACGTGTAATACCACGAAGCAGTGCGCCAATGTTGTCGCCAGCTTCTGCAAATTCCAGTGTCTTCCGGAACATTTCCAGACCAGTTACAACAGTGTTCAGTTTTTCTTCAGACAGACCAACAATTTCAACAGGTTCGTTGACATTCAGCTTACCACGTTCTACACGACCAGTAACAACAGTACCACGACCAGAAATCGTCATAGTATCCTCGATCGGCATCAAGAATGGCTTTACTTCATCACGTTCCGGAGTCGGGATATAGCTGTCAACAGCATCCATCAGTTCAATAATCGGCTTATAAGCTTCGTTTGTGATGTCATCCGGTGCTTCCAGAGCAGCCAGAGCAGATCCGATAATGATCGGGATATCGTCACCTGGGAATTCGTATTCGCTCAAAGTTTCACGAATGTCCATTTCAACCAGTTCCAGCAGTTCTGGATCGTCAACCTGATCTGCTTTGTTCATAAATACAACGATTGCCGGTACACCAACCTGACGAGCCAACAGAATATGCTCTTTGGTCTGCGCCATTGGACCGTCAGAAGCAGCAACAACCAAGATCGCACCATCCATCTGTGCTGCACCAGTGATCATGTTTTTGACATAGTCAGCGTGTCCTGGGCAGTCAACGTGTGCATAGTGACGTGCATCCGTTTCATACTCTACGTGAGCAGTATTGATTGTGATACCACGTTCTCTTTCTTCCGGAGCCTTATCAATCATGTCATATGCTTCGTACTGAGCTTGACCTTTCATCGCCAAAGTCTTGGTGATTGCAGCGGTCAATGTGGTTTTACCATGGTCAACGTGGCCAATTGTACCAATGTTAACATGGGGTTTGTTTCTTTCGAATTTTGCCTTTGCCATTGGGTGAATCCTCCTCTAATAATTATATCAGTATACTTCCAATCAACTGGAAGTGTTACTATTATTGTACCAGATATTTTGGAAAATTGCAAGTGTTTTTTTGAAAAAGTCACTTAACTTTCAAAAAACTTACAATTTTCTTTCAAATCGACTAAATATCAGTCAATTTTACTTACTTCTGGAAGACATGATCTTTTCTGCAATACTCTTCGGAACTTCCTGATAGCTGTGCGGTTCCATTGCGTACTGTCCACGACCTTGTGTATTCGAGCGCAAATCACTGGTGTAACCGAACATTTCTGACAGTGGAACCAATGCATCGATTTGTACCGAACCAGTTCTTGCTTCCTGACCCTGAATTTGACCACGGCGAGAGCTGAGATCACCGATAACAGTACCCGTGTAATCATCCGGAACAGTAACGGAAACCTTCATAATCGGTTCCATCAAAACAGGTGTCGCTTGCTTCATCGCTTCCTTGAAAGCAATAGAACCAGCAATCTTAAATGCCATTTCGGATGAGTCTACTTCGTGATACGATCCATCGTACAGTTCCACTTTGACGTCAACAACCTCGTAACCAGCCAGAACGCCAGCCTGCATTGCACCACGGATACCAGCGTCAACTGCCGGAATATATTCTTTCGGAATCGCACCGCCGACAACCTTGTTGGTAAACTCGTAACCCTTGCCGGATTCATTCGGCTCAACACGGATTTTTACATGACCATACTGACCGGAACCACCGGACTGCTTCTTGTACTTATAGTCGATATCAGCGTTACCCTTGATGGTTTCTTTATAAGATACTTGCGGTGCGCCAACGTTCGCTTCGACTTTAAATTCACGGAGCAAACGGTCTACTATAATATCCAAGTGCAACTCACCCATACCTGCGATAATGGTCTGACCGGTTTCTTCGTCTGTCCAAGTACGGAACGTCGGATCTTCTTCCGCCAACTTTGCCAGTGCGATGCCCATCTTATCCTGACCCGCCTTGGTCTTCGGCTCGATTGCAAGCTGAATAACTGGCTCTGGGAATTCCATAGATTCCAAAATGACCGAATGTTTTTCGTCACAAAGCGTATCGCCAGTGGTTGTATTTTTAAGACCTACAGCAGCAGCGATGTCGCCGGCATAAACCGTTTCAATATCTTTTCTATGGTTGGAGTGCATCTGTACAATACGCCCCATATGCTCTTTATTGTCCTTTATAGCGTTCAGTACCGTGTCACCAGCATTGACCTTACCAGAATATACACGGAAAAAGCAAAGCTTTCCAACAAATGGATCAGTCGCAATCTTAAATGCCAATGCAGAAAACGGCTCATCGTCAGAAGAATGCCGTAACACTTCCTCATCTGTATCTGGATCAACGCCCTTGATAGACGGAACGTCCAGCGGAGACGGCATATAATCGACAATAGCGTCCAACAGTTTCTGTACGCCCTTATTTCGATAAGAAGTACCACAAACAACCGGAACCATGGTATTGGCAATGGTAGACTTCCGAATACAAGCTTTGATTTCATCAATGGTAATTTCTTCTTCTGCGAAGTATTTTTCCATCAAATCATCGTCCTGCTCTGCCACGTGTTCCATCAGGTTCTGATGATACTCCTCTGCTTTTTCTTTCATGTCTTCCGGAATTTCTTCCACACGAATGTCTTTTCCTAAGTCGTCATAATATACATAGGCTTTCATTTCTACCAAGTCGATAATGCCTTTGAACTCGTCTTCTGCACCAATCGGCAATTGGATCGGAACTGCATTGCATTTCAGTCTCTCATGCATCATATCAACAACACGGTAGAAATCTGCACCCATAATGTCCATTTTATTGACATAAGCCATACGTGGAACCTGATATTTATCAGCCTGACACCAAACCGTTTCAGACTGCGGTTCTACGCCGCCTTTCGCACAAAAAACCGTAACAGATCCATCTAATACACGAAGCGAACGCTCAACTTCTACTGTGAAGTCCACGTGTCCGGGTGTATCGATGATGTTGATTCTGTGACCACCCCAATACGCCGTCGTTGCAGCAGAAGTGATTGTAATGCCACGCTCCTGCTCCTGTTCCATCCAGTCCATGGTAGCAGCACCTTCGTGTACTTCACCGATCTTGTAATTGACACCGGTATAGAACAGAATCCGTTCTGTGGTCGTTGTTTTTCCGGCATCGATGTGCGCCATGATGCCAATGTTTCTGGTATTTTCCAGAGAACAATCTCTAGCCATCGATAATCCTCCCTTTTTGTGTTCCGACGATTACCAGCGATAATGTGCAAATGCCTTGTTGGCCTCTGCCATTTTGTGTGTATCGTCACGCTTCTTGCAAGCACCGCCGGTATTGTTCACTGCGTCGAGGATTTCTCCTGCCAGACGCTCTTTCATAGTTCTCTCGTTCCGCTCTCTGGAGTACTTTGTAATCCAGCGCAGACCCAGCGTCTGACGGCGTTCCGGACGAACCTCCATCGGAACCTGATACGTTGCACCGCCCATACGGCGTGCTTTTACTTCTAACTGGGGCATAACATTGTCCATTGCCTGTTGAAACACTTCCAACGCATCCTTGCCAGTCTTTTCTGCAACGATGTCAAATGCACCATAGACGATCTTTTGTGCAACGCCTTTTTTGCCGTCAATCATTACATTGTTAATGAGACGAGTTACGAGCTTGGAATGATAAATTGGATCCTCCAGCACGTCACGTTTTGCGATTTTACCTCTTCTTGGCATTTTCGCTTCCCTCCTTCATAAGATATGAATTCACAGGTACTCAATCGGGCAGCTTCATGCACTGCCGACCGTAGGACCAATGGAGAGGCACACGCTGTGCAAGCTTAAAAAAGTCTGCACAATCTATATGCAAATCTCCACTTCCCGTGGCGATCTTGTGTTTTCCTGTTACGTGAGATTTCAGATATCTCAATAATTACTTCTTGCCAGCTTTCGGTCGCTTTGCGCCATACTTGGAACGTGCCTGCATCCGATTTGCAACACCCTGTGCATCCAGTGTACCACGGATAATATGATAACGTACACCAGGCAGATCCTTAACACGACCGCCACGAATCAGAACCACGCTGTGTTCCTGAAGATTGTGACCAATACCCGGAATATAAGAAGTTACCTCATAGCCATTTGTCAGCTTTACTCTGGCAATTTTCCGCATTGCGGAGTTCGGCTTCTTTGGTGTAGCCGTACGAACTGCTGTGCAAACGCCTCTCTTTTGGGGCGAGCTTTGGTTCGTTGTGATCTTCTTCTTGGCATTGTAGCCCTTTTGCAGTGCTGGAGCGGTAGATTTGTACTGCTGTACCTTTCTGCCCTTCCGTACCAACTGATTAAACGTAGGCATAATTTTTCCTCCCTTGCTATGAAATTCCGTACAACCTGCGTTTTTAAACAGTGTCATACAATTTTGATTATACTACAATTCTTTCCCAATGTCAACGGTCGTTATGGTAATTCACAAAAAATTTACATTTCAGGATAGTGCATACCAATGTAAAAAATGACGAAGGAATAACCTCCGTCACTTCTCTGCTTCTGGAAAATGAAATATTTTATTCGACCTCATATCCCTTGTCTATAATCGCCTGTTTCAACAAGTTTTCATCTATCGCAGCATTCAACTTCACTGCAACCGTACCAGATTCGTGATCTGCTTTCGCCGAATCCACTTGTGAAAACGCCTCCACTGCTTTTTGCACTGTTGCCTCGCAATAACTGCACATCATATCCTTGACATTTAAGATAACTTCCATTTGATTTTCCTCCTGTGATTTTTGAATTTGATTGATAGTAACCGCCGTAATCGGATGCCTCTGCATTCGATCGTGACTACTCCGTTTCAAATGAAACAAGTTGAGTCGCAATGCATTCATCACGACACAAAAGCTAGACAAGCTCATCGCCGCTGCACCATACATAGGACTCATAGACCAACCGAGCAGTGGAATCCAAAGTCCAGCCGCCAGTGGAATGCCCACGATGTTATAAATAAAGGCCCAGAATAAATTCTCGTGAATATTTCGGAGTACTGCACGACTCAGGCGAATAGCTGCGGGAACATCCGTCAATCGGCTGTTCATCAAAACCACGTCCGCTGCATCGATTGCAACGTCCGTTCCTGCACCAATGGCAATGCCAGTATCCGCACGGGTCAGTGCCGGTGCATCATTGATACCATCACCCACCATAATCACCTTACCTTGTTCGTGAAGCTGGCGAATCACAGATTCTTTTCCATCTGGAAGCACATCGGCGATAACTTGATTTACACCGGCTTGTTGTCCCACTGCCTGTGCGGTACGCTGATTATCGCCGGTGAGCATAACCACATAAATACCCATGTTTTGCAGCTGTCGAATGGCTTCGGGACTTTCCTCTTTGATCACATCCGCTACAGCAATGATTCCCAAAAGCTGCCCATCTGCACTAAAAAACAGTGGCGTTTTGCCGGATGCAGAAAGTTCTTGCGCTTTAGATCGCATTTCCGGTGAAATCTCCGCTTTTGTGGAAATCAGTGTGAAATTTCCGCCATATAGCCGCTTTCCCTCCAACATTGCTGTCAAGCCATTGCCGGGCAGTGCCGTAAAATCAGTAACCTCCATCGTCTGCACCTGTCGTTCCTGTGCGCATTGCAAAATCGCCTTTGCCAAAGGATGTTCACTTTTTTGTTCTAGTGCAAATGCAAAACGAAGCAATTCCGCTTCACTGATGCTAACCGCTGGAATAAGATCTGTCACTTTTGGTGCACCCACGGTAATCGTCCCGGTTTTATCCAACGCAACAATTTGCATTTTCCCAGTTTCTTCCAAGGAGACTGCCGTTTTAAAGAGTATCCCATTTTTTGCACCAACGCCATTTCCTACCATAATGGCAACTGGCGTTGCTAGCCCCAAGGCACAGGGACAACTGATAACGAGTACAGAGATGCCCCTTGCCAGCGCATATCCCACCGTTTGTCCCACCAATAGCCAAACGATAATAGTAACAACAGCAATAGCAATTATCGTGGGAACAAAAACGCCGGAAACTTTATTTGCTATTCTTGCAATAGGTGCTTTTGTAGCAGCAGCATCGCTGACCATGCGAATGATTTGAGATAACGTCGTATCTTCTCTCACACGGGTGGCTTCACATCGAATAAAGCCAGAGCAATTGATGGTTGCAGCAGAGATCGCATCTCCCTCTGTCTTGTCTACAGGAATACTCTCTCCCGTTAAAGCAGATTCATCTATAGCACTGTGTCCCTCCAAAATCACACCGTCCACCGGAATCGCTTCTCCAGGGCGCACCACAAATTGACTTCCTCTCTGGATTTGTTCGATTGGAACGGTAATTTCTTCCCCATCACGCAAAATCACCGCCGTTTTTGGGGCGAGCTGCATTAAGCCTTTTAATGCATCCGTCGTTTTCCCTTTGGAATATGCCTCCAACGTTTTGCCAATCGTAATCAGCGTCAAAATCATCGCAGCAGATTCAAAATAAAACTCGTGCATCCAGTGCATTGCCGCATCTGAGCCGCCGTTCACCTGCGCATCGGTCATGGCGAACAGTGCGTACAAGCTATAAACAAACGATGCACCAGCACCTAATGCCACCAGCGTATCCATATTCGGAGAGCGATGCACCAATCCTTTCCAACCATTGATGAAGAATTTTCGATGAATCACCATAATAATCATCGTCAACAGAAGCTGCACCAGACCCATTGCCACATGATTTTCGTTAAAAAAAGATGGCAGTGGCCACCCCCACATGGTATGCCCCATAGAAAAATACATGAGAACCACGAGAAAGACTACAGACCAAATCAATCGTCGTTTTAACTGTGGTGTTTCCTTATCCTCCAATTCCATTTCATCATAGGACGTACTGTTTGTTGCATTGCTGCTTTTTTTTAGCGCAGCACCATAACCTGCTTTCGTCACTGCTTCCATAATTGCTTTTGAAGATGCTGTTCCTTCCACTCCCATGGAATTGGTCAGCAAGCTGACAGAACAGCTTGTAACACCGGGTACTTTTGAAACCGCTTTTTCTACTCGTGTACTGCACGCCGCACAACTCATGCCTGTAATCGAATACTGCTCCATTTATACCTCCTCCGTATCTACGCTCGTGACGTGAAAATCCAAACGTTCTATGGCTTGTATCAGCACATCATCTGAAATCGGATCGGACAGCGTCACAATGGCAATGTTCTTTTTTAGTTGCACCTCCGCTGCTGCACCATCAATCCGATTGATTTGTCGTTCAATGCGATTTTTACAGTTTTCACAGTGCATTCCCTCGATATGCACAATTTTTCGGGCGATCATGTGGTCTAGCTTTTTCTTCTCTGATTTATCTGCATTGCCGCCACAGCAACCACCCTGTCCTTTGAAATGCTTTCGGCTGCTAATTATTGCAACAACAATAATTACCGCCAAAACAAGAATCATAATTGCTGTTCCCATAGTATCACCTCCTGTTTATTTCATCAGCTTTTGCAGCGTATCAACCAAATCGTCGATGACTTCGTCTTTCCCTGCACGGATATCATCTGCCACACAGGTGCGAATATGATTGGCAAGTAATTCCTTATTAAATGCGTTCAATGCTGCCGTCGCAGCAGTTACCTGTACCAAAATATCGGTACAATAGGCATTTTGCTCCACCATATTACGAATTCCTCGAATTTGTCCCTCGATACGGTTTAAGCGATTCGTCAACTTTTTTACTTCCGCTTCAGAACGTTCCTTTTTTCTTTGACAACAAGAACATTGTTTTTCGACATCTTCATTCATTTCGCTCCACTCCTTTCCAGTGTATTCCACATCTATATTATATACCCCTCAGGGGTATTTGTCAAGTGTTTTTTTATGTTTTTTTAAGCTGTACAAAAAACTGCACCTTCCCTTTTCGGGAAAATGCAGTAGTATAATTACTATTTCTATTATAATTATAATATATCACATAGCTGCTCACGAATTGTGATCTACATTCTTGAATGTTTTGAGATTTCCAATCTTCTGGCTACGCTCTTCCAATACAGTTTCCACCTCAGACCAAGGTAAACCCTGCTGTACGCACAATACCATCAGGTGATATATCAGGTCAGCAATCTCATTTTTCAATTCGTCGTTGTCGTTATTCTTTGCGGCAATGATTGTCTCAGAACACTCCTCACCGCACTTCTTCAAAATCTTGTCCTGCCCTTTAGAAAACAGGTAACAGGTGTAAGATTTTTGCGATTCGATATCTACTTCACCACTGTCATACAATGCCTTGCGGCGAAGTACCACTTCATATAATTCTTCTAATGCGTTCATTTTTCTTCGTCCTCTCGATAAATTTCATTAAAAAAGCAGCTATAAGCACCAGTATGACAAGCCACTCCCGTCTGCTTCACATTCAATAACAGCGTGTCGTCGTCGCAGTCGCTGTAAATTGAAATTACTTTTTGCAAATGACTACTGGTTGCACCCTTGTTCCAAAGTTCCTGTCTGGAGCGGCTCCAATACCAAGTATACCCCGTCTCTAGTGTTTTTTTCAAGCTTTCTGCATTCATATACGCCAGCATCAAAACCGTTTTGGTATCTATGTCAAATGCGATCGCCGGAATCAATTCGCTTTTGACAAAATATTTTTCCAAGTGATTCATATCAATTTTTACCATTGTTTCACCTCGTTTTCCTCATCGCATTGGTATTCCCTTTGCCAAACAGTCCACTTTCACCTGCTGCACAGTTAATTCTCGAAAATGAAACAACGATGCGGCAAGTGCAGCACTACATCCGGTTTCCAAAAATGCATCAGCAAAGTCGGATAATTTTCCTGCGCCACCACTGGCAATCACGGGAATTTGTACTGCATCGCAAACTGCTTTCAACATCGATAAATCAAATCCACTCCGTACACCATCCGTATCGATAGAGTTCAAACAAATTTCACCTGCACCTAACTGTTCGCACTGCTTCACCCATTCAATCAAATCTAAGTGCATATCTACTCTTGCACCATTGATATAAACTGTCCACTGATTTTCGCTGATTTTTTTGGCATCTACACCAACGCAAATACATTGGCAGCCAAAAACATCTGCCCCATCTTTGATGAGCTGTGGATTTTGTACGGCTTGGGAATTGACAGAAACTTTGTCTGCTCCAGCACGGAGTGTTTCTCGAATATCGTCAACAGTTTTGATACCGCCACCTACCGTGAGTGGTACGAAAACTTTTTTTGCTGTTTCCCGCACCACATCAAGCATCACGCCTCGTCCCTCATAACTCGCCGTGATATCATAGAAAACAATCTCGTCTGCACCTTGCAAGTTATAAGCATAAGCACACTCCACCGGATCGCCTACATCCTTGATGCCTTCGAAATTCACGCCCTTTACTACCTTACCATTTCGCACATCTAGGCAAGGAATAATTCGTTTTGCCAGCATATTTATTTCACTCCTTCCGCCAGGCGAATCGCTTCTTTCAAATCCAATGTTCCCTTGTAAATGGACTTTCCACAGATAGTACCATACAATCCCAAATCTTTACATTTTTGAATATCTGCAATGGTATGAACACCACCACTTGCGATAATCTGACACTTTCCATCTATTGCCTCTTGCAGCGTGCGCAACTGGTCGATATTCACGCCGGAAAGCGTGCCATCTTTGGCAATATCCGTAACAATAAAATATTGCACGCCCACCGCTATCATTTTCTTCGTTAACGTAATATAATCCGTGTCAGATTTTTCTAACCAACCTTCTGTTGCAACCATACCATCTTTTGCATCAATTCCAACGGCAATATGTTCCCAGCCGAACTTTGCAACTGTATCTGTAACAAGCTGCGGATTTTTCAGTGCAGCCGAGCCCAAAATCACCCGTTCTACGCCACTTTTTAGATATTCCGCAATTGTTTCCATGTTTCGGATACCTCCGCCAACTTCTACTTTGAGGTTCGTCTTTGTGGCAACTGTATGATAAATCTCTTGATTCACCGGTTTACCAGCTTTTGCACCGTCCAGATCTACCATATGAATCCAGTTTGCACCAACACGTTCAAATCCTCTTGCTGTTTCCATATAATCCGCAGCTACTTTTTCCACCGTTGCGAAATCGCCTTGATACAAGCGAACGCAATTACCGTCTTGAATATCAATTGCCGGTAAAATTATCATGCTATCTTCCTCCGCCTTTCACAATCAGTCACCAAAATCCCCATATTTTTGAAATTTTTCTACGTATTTTTCCACGTCAGAAATATAAAGCGACACCTCACCACACTTTGGGCAAACTGCCGCCGAAGGTCTTCCGACATTACTGCGCATCGTCTTTTTGGAATTCAAAGAAATCGTGAAAGCTGTTGCATCTGTCATGCATACTGTACCGCTTTCTGTCATTACTGTGCCACAACGTAAACAATTTCTCATATAAATTCCACCTCCCAATCACTACCTTACAGTATAAAAATATAGTGGCAGCAAAATAATACTCAATGCTGTTAAAATGCTACTGGTTGCCAACCCTACCATTCGATTCGAAACACGATTAGCAAACTGTGCAGCAAATAAAGAAGAAATCGTTGTCATAAAAATGCAAATCAGTAAAATATCCCATTTCTGTAAAATGATTGCAGGATGCATCCATACGTGACTCATAAATCCAATCAGTGCAGTAAGCGTCATAATAAACGTACTAGTTCCGACTGCTGATTTTCGTTCATAGCCTAAAAAAGCAGTAAAGACCACCAGCATCATCATTCCACCACCACTTCCGACAAACCCTGTTCCAAAGCCAATGGTCAGCCCAAAAAATAATAAAACTGCAACCCTCTTCCAATTCCAATAAATTGCGTTGCTTTCTGCTTGCTTTTTTGTGGTATCCGGCTTTATCAAAAATCGAATACCAATGCAAAATGTCAAAATCAGCATAAAAGCACTCAAAACCGTATTTTCCATTTTGTATGCCATATAGCTGCCCATCACACACAGCAACACAATACAACAAAGCATAATCCAACCGTGCTTTAAATCGATATGCTTATGTTTGATATAAACGCCTGTTGAAACCGCCGAGCCTAAAATGTTGGATGTAAGCGCAATCGCTGTGGCTTGATAGGCACCGCTTTCACCTTGAAAAGAGGGGCATAGTACAATGAGAATGGGAACCATAACAGTTGCTGCTGACAAGCCGGCAAGTCTAGTTCCAACGCCGGCACCAATTGCCGCAAGCATACACCATATATATTCCATACAATCTTTCTCGCCCTAATTTTTACATCTTGCCGCAAAATTCCATAAAATCTGCAAGCCGACTTCGCCACTTTTCTCTGGGTGGAATTGTGCGCCAAAGACGGTTTTTCCATCATAAACCATCGCTGGAATTTTTGCTGTACCATATTCTACAGAAGCCGCCAAATATGCTTCTGGTACAACTGCTTGATAGGAATGTACAAAATAAACATACGCCTCCTCTGGTAATCCCTCCAGAATTGGGCAAGGGTTTGATTTTTCCAGTTTATTCCATCCCATATGTGGAATCACAAAACCAGGTGCTTCGATTTTTTCAATGCTCCCGGGAATCAGTCCTAAGCCGTTGCATTCTTCAAATTCATACCCTTTTTCAAACAGCAGCTGCATTCCAAGACAAATCCCTAGAAATGGTTTCTTGTGTGCTTGTTCTTGAATCGCTTCCACAAGTCCACTGCTGCGAAGCATTTCCATTGCGCTTGGAAATGCACCTACACCTGGCAAAATCAGCGCATCTGCCTTTCTGATTTCTTTCGGATCTGCCGTCAGTTTCCCTGGAATCCTCAGAAAGTCCAGTGCGTTTTTGACGCTAAAAATATTTCCTGCGCCATAGTCAATGATAGCAATCATGTTTACAGCACTCCTTTCGTTGAAAGTATCTGCCCCGATTTCAGCGGTGTTACTGCCGTTTTCAAAGCGTGTGCCACTGCTTTAAACGCCGCTTCACATTTATGATGATCATTCACGCCGTACATCATATTGACGTGCAGTGTAATACCAGCATTGAATGCAAACGCACGGAAAAACTCTTCTGTCAGGCACGTGTCATACTGCCCAATCATGGCATTTGTAAATGTCCCTTGAAAAACCAAAAACGGACGGTTACTGATATCCAAACTACAAAAAGCGAGTGCCTCATCCATAGGAATAAATGCACTTCCATAACGTACAATACCAGACTTATCGCCTAAGACTTCCGCCAGTGCTTGTCCAAGAACAATGCCAGTATCCTCTACAGTATGATGCCCGTCTACATATAAATCTCCCTCTACAGTGATTTCCATACTTATTCCGCTATGTACTGACAAAGCTGTCAGCATATGGTCAAAAAAACCGATACCTGTATTTATCTTCGCCGTTCTTTTTTTATCCAATGACAGCGACACAGTAATGTCGGTTTCTTTGGTGGTGCGTGTCATTTTGGATTGCCGCATGATAGTTTACCTCCCTTTCAGAAATCCTCATGAAAAAAATCTAAGTCTATGCGCTTTACCTCATATGTTTTTTCCACGGTTACTCCAAGGTTATATTCGATCATCAGCTTTGTTAACTTCTCACCATCTACCAAAACTATTTTCTGTTGCAACTGCCGCTCTGCAAATTCTATTGCACCCTTGAAAAAGCGCACGATTGCAATAAATACGCCCTTTGATGCACCTTGCTCTGCCATTGCACCCAGAAACTTTTGCACTTCTGGTCTTCCAACAATCGACTCCGGTTTCCATTGCTTCGCTTGTACATAAATTGAATCAAACCCAAACTTATCCGCTTTAACAAAACCGTCAATGCCTTCGTCACCGGATTTTTTTGTGGTAGTCGGTTCACCATATCCCATTTTCTTTAAAAGCAAAACAACCAGTTTTTCAAAATCGTATGATTCCATCTCCATAATTTGTTGCATTAAATCTTCTGCCAAAGTGCTGTGAATCTGTTCAATGGCAGATTCGATTTTTTCTTTCGGATCTTGTGTTGCATTTTCTGTGGAAAGCGTGTCCTGTACGCTTTTTTTGGATGGCACATCATGCCCATAAAATGCACGAAATGAATTATACTGATTTAAGAAAGACAACGTGATTTTTTCTGTACCGTACTGTGCAACAGCATTTTTACCCTCTTCTGTCAACTGATATTGTGAACGGACAGGAGATATAATCAATCCAGCTTTTTTGAGATACATTCTCGCCCATCCGATTCGGTCAGAAACACGTGTGGTACTGCCAGACGGCGTCAGCTCCCGCAACTCCGCATCAGTCAAGGAAAATTGCTGCACACAGAATTCTTTAATCTCCTTCATAGTATGTACTTCACCGTCTGATAAGCACTGCATAAAAGCAGGGAAAAATTCATCAAATTTAGGTATTGCCATTAGCTTTCTTCCTCAAATCTTACTGTAATCGCATTGGCATGTGCTGTCAAGCCCTCTTTGTTCGCAATCAAAACAATATCGTCCTTTGCTGCTGCCAGCGCATCTTTGGTATAGTAAGTATAACTAGAACGCTTCGTAAAGCTTTGTACACCGAGCGGCGAGAAAAAGCGTGCTGTTCCACTGGTTGGCAAAACATGATTCGGACCGGCATAATAGTCCCCTAGAGGTTCTGATGCATACGGTCCAAGGAATACTGAACCGGCATTATCAAGCGCACCCAACAATTCCATCGGGTTTTCCATTAGCACTTCTAAATGCTCCGGCGCAACTTGATTCGCCAGCATTGCTGCCTCCTCTCTTGTATGGCAGAGCAGTACTGCGCTATATTCATTCATCGACTTTTCAATCATTTCTTTGCGAGACAACGTTTGCACCTGTCGGTTTATTTCCACTTGCACCTGCTGTGCTACGGCTTCACTCGTTGTCACCAAAATAGACGAGGCTAGTACATCGTGTTCTGCCTGTGACATCAAATCCGCCGCCACAAACTTTGGATTTGCCATTTCATCCGCCATCACCAAAACTTCACTTGGTCCTGCAATCATGTCAATATCAACAATTCCATACAGTAACTTTTTCGCCGTGGCAACAAAAATATTCCCTGGTCCGACAATCTTGTCTACCTTTGGAATCTGTTCTGTACCATAAGCAAGTGCTGCAATCGCTTGTGCGCCACCAGACAAGAAAATGTAATCTATACCCACAAGTGCCGCTGCTACTAAGATATCCGGATTCGGTGTGCCGTCCTTACAAGGCGGCGTCACCATGATAATTTCCTTAACACCTGCGATTTTTGCTGGGACTGCATTCATAATCACGCTGGACAGATATGCTGCTGTACCGCCGGGCACATACAAGCCAACCCGTTCTAATCCACGCACACGCTGACCAAGAATAACGCCATTCGGCAACGTATGAATAAAACCCTCTTGTACTTGACGCTGGTGAAAATCCCGTACGTTTTCAATGGCGTTCAGCATTGCCTCTACAAATGCCGGATCTGCATTTGATAATGCATCATTAATAATGTCTCTCGGTACTTCATAATACTTCGGCAAACTGCCATCGAATTGCAGCGTATAATCCTGTACTGCCTGATCGCCATTTTCCTTAACATTTTCAATGATTCTTGTAACAGTTTCTGTCACACGCCGATTGGTTTCACCGCTACGCTTTTCTAGGCTTTTGAAAAACGCTTCTCGCTGTTCAACGTTGCTTGCATTTATCACTTTCATTTGTATCATTTTTCTAAAACCTCCTCAATTTTTCCAATCAATGTTTCAATCTCCTGTTGCCGCATCTTCAGACTAACGGTGTTAGCAATCAGCCGTGCGGAAATTGGCATTACCGTTTCTACCACTTCCAAACCATTTTCTTTCAGCGTTACACCTGTTTCTACAATGTCTACAATGCCATCCGCTAAGCCCAAGAGCGGTGCAAGTTCCACTGAGCCTTCGATTTTGACAATATCCACATCCATGCCCTTGCTTTCAAAAAAACGCCGAGCAACGCTGGGATATTTCGTAGCAATCTGCTTTACGCCAAAGCCACTATAGAAATCTGTTCCTTTTTTAGCTGCCAGTGCAAACCGGCATTTGCCAAATCCCAGATCTACCATTTCAAAAAATTTCCCTTGCATTTCCATAATAGTGTCTTTTCCGACCACACCCATATCACAAACACCATGCTCCACATAAGTAATCACATCGTTCGCCTTTGCAAGAACAACTTCTATATTACCATCCGAAATCGGCAAAATCAAACGCCGTCCTTTTTCCCGTACCGCCGTACAATCGAATCCAAGGCGTTCGAACAGCTCGACTGTGTCTTTTTCTAATCTGCCCTTCGTCAGAGCAATGCGCAATGGTTTTGTCATACTACTCTTCCCTTTATTCAAATATTATTTCGAGGTGATTTCACGAGTACCCCGATAAACCTCAGGCTAACTATATATGCCGTGTAGTGATTTTGATTGAAAGATTTATAATTTCAGATTCATAGCGGGACGAACCCCATGCTCACGAGCAATGTCGTATTCAAATCTGCCAACAACACTTTTTCCGTTGATGTGGTAGAACTTCATCTCACCATACTGACAATTACCGGACGACCGTACCCACCACCAATTCTCGTCATTCCGTTCACTCTTTGTCATGTATTCCTCCACTTCATTTAAGCTCAGCAAGAATATTTTGTCATCTGTATCGTTGCCGCCTTCTCTATGCCAATCTACGTCGTTTGGATTTTCGAGATGAGTCTTTAGGATTCTTGCTTGCTCCTCCGGCGTGAATGTGTTGTAAAAATTTTCATTCAACCATTTTCGCAAGGTGCATTCTTCCCAAGTGATAAATTCACGCTTTACATGATATGGTCTTTCTTGCTCCAACACATCTTCCAAAATAACCAATATATGGTCGTCGTATTTCTTCAGTACCAACCACTCATAACCACCAAATAAAATTTTACCCTCACTCATAGTTTTCCCACAACTTTCTCAATTTCCGATCTCACTCGGGCACGATTCATCGAAATAATTTTCATCCACAATCACAATTTCCCCGATTTTCCGTTCTTTCGCATAAGCACGCACCAAATCCAGCGAATCAAAAAAAGCATATTCAACAACTTTTCCGCTTGCACGCATTTTTTGTGACACCGTTACTGCCTGCATTTCATAACCTTCTGCCGCATAAACCAGTGCATCCACTGCACGTGGCGCAACCGTTGTATTCTTCAAACGCACTTTTGATACCGCATCAACATTTACGGCAAAACCGGTTGCCGGAATATCATAGCCAAAATCAGACAACAGCTTATTATACCGTCCGCCGGCAAGGACTTCTTCGCCATAGCCCTCAAGATAGCCCTTAATAATAACGCCAGTGTAATAGTCTGCATTGTTGACCATGCCCAAATCTACCGTCAGGCGTCCTTCTCCAATCACCTTAGAAAGATCCTGATAAAGTTTCTGCAAATCAAGCAAAATCTCGTCCATCCGTTGATTGGAATAAAGCTGAGATGCCTTTTCGAATACTTCTTCTCCACCAAACAACGCCGGTAATTTTTTCAATGCTGCCGCCGCTTTGGAGTCCCCCATTGCATCGAGTTCGTCATTTAGTGCCGGATAGTTTTTTGTCTCAATCAGATAGCGGATATTCTCCCGCTGTTCCGGCGTTGCGTTTAGTTCTCGCATCAATTCCTTGAATACGCCTGCATCCCCTAGTTCCAGCGAATAATTCACGCTGCCGCCACTGTACGCCACAAGTGCTTCAATGGCGGTCGTTACCATTTCCACATCTGCCATATAGGATGCCGAGCCCAAAAGTTCAATGCCCATTTGCGTCACTTCATCGCTTCTGCCCTTTAGTGCCGGCTCAAAACGATAGACGCTCTGGTTATAATAGAGTCGCAGCGGCAAAGGCGCATTTTTTAGGCGTGTTGCAGTCACTCTAGCAATCGGCATAGTCGATTCTGGTCGAAGTGCTAAGAGTCTGCCCTTACTGTCCGTCATCTTATACAGCCGCTCCTGCGGATAATATCCAGCATCCGACTGAAATACGTCAAAAAATTCTAACCCGGGAGTTGTTACCTCTGAATAACCCTTACTCTCGAACAAACCATGCAGCCACTGTTCCACTTGTCGCCGCACACGGCATTCTTCAAACAAAAAATCCTTCGTGCCCTCCGGTGTGATTTTATTGTATTTTCGCATAAATGGCATACGCTCCTTTTACTCTAGTGTGCTGTTATACTATCATGATAGCATATCAAGCAATGCCTGTCAAGAAATTTTCGCTCAAAAAAGACTCATCTGACTGGTTTTCGGCAGGTTGCCTAAAGCGTGAATGTTTTCCAGCGTTTCTATTATTGTTTTTGATACGTTACATTGTGCAGCAAATTCTTCGATGGAAATAAAGTCTCCCTTTTGTGCAGTATCATAAATGTTATGGGCAGCCGCTACGCCAATGCCGGGTACTGCACTAAAGGCAATTCGCACCTTTCCATCCTCTACAAGATAATGGTCAGCGTGTGATTTATACAAATCAATCGGTAAAAACTCATACCCACGGGATTCCATTTCATTTACAATCAACAGCGTATCAAGCAAGGCGGATTCTTTATTCATACAGTCATTCCCCTTTTCCTGAAGCATTTCAATTTTCGCACGCACCGCCTTTTTCCCCTGCAAAGCTACTTCTGCATCAAAATCATCTCCTCGGGTACTAAAGTAGACTGCATAATACTCCAATGGATGATAAAGCTTGAACCAGCCAAGCTTGATTGCCGCCGTAACGTATGCTGCTGCATGGGCTTTTGGGAACATATACTTGATCTTCAAGCAGCTGTCAATATACCATTGCGGTACATCGTGATCAAGCAGCATTTGTACACGCTCTGGCGTAAAGGTTTTCGGTGCTTTCCCTTTTCGGGTATCCTCCATAATCTGAAACGCCTGTTTCGGTTCAATACCTTTATATATCAAATATGTCATGATACTGTCACGAGTACCGATTACCTCTGAAATGGTACAAGTACCGTTGTCAATCAAATCCTTTGCATTTCCAAGCCATACGTCCGTACCATGGGAAAGTCCGGAAATTTGCAAAAAATCGCTAAATTTTTTGGGTTTCGCATCTAACAGCATCTGAATGGTAAAACCCGTCCCCATCTCGGGGATACCGAGACTTCCAGTTTTGCAATAAATCTCCTCTGCCGTTACACCCAAAACACTGCAGTCTGTACACATTTGAATTACCTTTGGGTCAGTAGTGGGAACATTTTTAATTTCAATTCCCGTCATGTCTTCCAAGTGCTTATACATCGTAGGAACAACGTGCCCTAGTTCGTCCAATTTCAGAATGGTATCATGGAGGGAGTGGAAGTCAAAGTGTGTCGTAAGAATATCAGAGTTTGGATCGTCCGCCGGATGCTGCACCGGTGTAAAATCATACACATCAAAATTACTTGGCACAACCACCATACCGCCCGGGTGCTGACCGGTTGTACGCTTAATTCCAGTACAGCCAATCGCAAGACGGTTTGTCTCCGTAGGACTATAGTGCAGTCCTCGTTCTTCCAAATATTTTTTCACGTATCCATACGCTGTTTTATCTGCTACTACCGAAATCGTCCCCGCCTTAAACACATTGTCTCTGCCAAAAAGTTCCTCTGTATAACGGTGTGCGCTGGACTGATATTCACTGGAAAAATTCAAGTCAATATCCGGTGCTTTATCACCGTCAAATCCGAGGAATGTCTCAAACGGGATGTCATGACCATCCCGTATCATCTCCACGTCACAATCCGGACAATTCTTTTTCGGCAAATCAAAACCGGAACCCACGCTGCCATCCGTGATAAATTCGCTATGCTTACACTTTGGACAAACATAATGTGGTGCTAAAGGATTCACCTCAGAGATTCCCGCCATAGACGCTACAAAGGACGAGCCAACCGAACCACGAGAACCCACCTGATATCCGTGATCTACGCTATCCCAGACAAGTTTTTGTGCAATAATATACAGAACAGGAAATCCATGCTTGATAATGGAAGATAACTCTCGGTTCAGCCGCTTCTCTACCAGTTCCGGCAATGGATCGCCATAAATTTCCTTTGCACGAGTAGTTGTGATACGTACCAGATCTTCCTCAGCGCCATCAATCGTTGGTGTAAACGTTCCCACAGGAAACGGACGTATTTTTTCAATCTGATCGGCAATGGCATTGGTGTTCGTAATGACAATTTCCTCTGCCTTTTCTGCTCCCAGATAAGAAAATTCTTTCAGCATTTCCTCTGTGGTACGAAAATAAAGTGGTGCCTGATTACCGGCGTCATCGTAGCCCTGTCCCGCCTGTAAAATTTCCCGATAAATCGCATCATCCTCGTCAATAAAATGGACGTCACAAGTAGCACAAACCGGAATATGTAATTCTTCTCCAAGTTTTACAATTTTACGGTTATACTCCTGTAGTTCCTTCAGGTTGGCAGCCGTACCGTTTCGAATCATAAAGTTATTATTCCCCGTAGGCTGAATTTCCAGATAGTCGTAAAACTTTGCCAGTTCCACCACTTCTTTATGTGGTTTTCCCTCTACGAGTGCCTGAAATAATTCTCCTGCCTCACAGGCACTGGCAAAAATCAATCCCTCTCGATGCTGCGTTAATACAGACTTTGGAATCAGTGGTTTCCGATAAAAGCACTCAGTATGTCCATAAGAAATCAATCGGTACAAATTTTTCAATCCCACATGATTTTTCACCAGAACAATCTGATGATAAGGATGCAGCCGCTTTACGTCTACATCTACCGTCTTTACATTCAAATCTGCCAACATCTTGGCATCCTTTGTCTGTATCAAACGACTCGCCAGTTCCTTATAAATTTTCGCCAACATCGTCGCATCATCAGAGGCTCGGTGATGATCAAACTTTCCAAGTTTCAATGCCTTTGCCACACCGTCCAACTTGTGACGATGCATTTGTGGCAACATACGCTGACAGAGAACTAATGTATCCAGCGTAGAAAATTCAAAAGGAATCTGATGCCGCTTACAAACTTCTCGCACAAAAGAGGTATCAAATTGCGCATTGTGTGCCGCCAAAACCGGATTATCGCCACAAAATTCCATGAATTTTTGCAGTGCCTCTGCCTCTTTCGGTGCATCCTTTACCATATCGTCCGTAATACCAGTCAGTTCCACGATTTTCGTCGGTATCGGTTTTTCCGGGTTCACTATTGTATTGAAGCTGTCGATGATTTGCAGTCCACGTATACGAACTGCGCCAATCTCCATCAAACGGTCTTTTTTATAGTTTAGTCCCGTTGTCTCTACGTCAAAAATAATCAAATCTTCCTGTAACGTTCGATCGCCCGGATTATCGATAACAGCCTGTTTTGCCAAATCATTGACCACATAAATTTCGCAGCCGAAAATCACTTTGAAATTGTCATCCTTCAAATTATCCCAAGTCGTCATCGCCTCTGGAAATGCCTGTGCAACACCGTGATCGGTAATAGCAATTGCCGGATGTCCCCAATCGTGAGCACGCTGTACTAGCTTTGCTGCCGGCGTCATGCCGTCCATTTGAGACATATTCGTGTGACAGTGCAATTCTACACGTTTTTTCGGCGCATTGTCCTGTTTTCGCTGTCGCTTTACCATGACAATAGATTCCGGCTTCATCACATCTTCACATGCAAATTCGTCGTAGCTAATGCGTCCCAAAATAAGCAGCGTTGCGCCCTTTTTGATTTGATCATAGGGATATTTTTCGATATTCGCTATTGTGTCGAACACCTTCACCAAAACAGAATACGTCCCATCTGTCACTTGATAGGTCAAAATCCTTCTCTCTCCACGAACGTCTCGTTCCTCCATTGCGAACACATCGCCCATGATAATCACACGCTGTCCCTGTATTTCCACTGCTTCTTGTATAGAAATCGGCATATCCCGAATTTCTCTGCCTCGAATCATAACAGCACTGTCCGGCACGATTCCATCGATTTCCACCTGTAGTTTCACACTTTTCGCCATAGATTTCGGCGTTTCCGTTTTTCCATTCGTGCCACCACTCGTTTTTGCTGTCTGCTGTACCGTTTGTTTCGGCAAAGTGGCTTCCGCCCTTGCAAGCATTGCCTGAAAATCTTCCTCCGGCATACTTGTTGTACCATGCATCTGCACCGAAATATGCTTCAAGAACATCTGCTCCAGCATATGAGAAAAAAAATCCGCTACATGGTATTTTTCTAAAATATCGTATCCACCATTTTTTAGGTGAATTTCCAAAATACCGTCGTGATACGCTGTTTCTGCACCATCAATAAACCCATTGACCACCGTCATTTCTCGCTTTAAAAATAAGACCAAATCCGGAAAATATGCCATCGTAAAACAGTTTTCATCGTAATGTGGATATATCCGCACCGCCTGAATTTCCAATCGCACCTCTAACTCATGCTCCAGCGAAAAAATATCCTGCATGGGTACCAGTATTGGGAACTCCACATAAAGCGAAATTTTTATTAGGTTTTCCGAATAAGTCATCCGGTGCAGAACGCCATTTTGCATCGACTGCGGCATCACCGGTACATATTCTTCCAAAAACGCCGCAAAATCCAAATCCATTCGTGATACACTCCCTGTTTCATCTATCAAAACTTATCAACTTCTGCCATTAGCTCCGGTACAATATCTGCCTCCGGAATTCTTCGCAGCACCTCTCCTTTTCGAAAGAGAACGGCGCAGCCGTCACCGCCTGCAATGCCAATATCCGCTTCTCGTGCCTCTCCCGGACCATTGACCATACAGCCCATCACTGCTACTTTAATATCCTTTTGTACATTCTCCAATGCCGCTTCTACTTCTTTCACCGTTTTCAAAAGGTCAATTCTCGTTCTGCCACAAGTAGGACACGCCACAATCTGCGGTCCGCCACGTTTGCCAACACACTTTAAAATATCCTGTGCTGCCTTAATTTCTCTTACCGGATCTTCCGTCAAAGATACTCGAATCGTCTCCCCAATATTGTCATGCAAAAGTGCGCCAATACCAATGGCAGACTTCATCAGACCCATACGCTCCGTACCAGCCTCTGTGACGCCCAAATGCAGAGGATAGTCACATTGCTGTGCACACAATCGATAGGCATCAATCATGGTGTTCACGTCGGAGGATTTCATGGATATGACAATCTGATCAAAGTCGCACGCTTCCAGCATTTTCACATGGCTCATTGCGCTTTCCACCAGTGCTTCTACTGTCGGAGCACCATATCTCGCTAAGATTTCTTTTTCCAGCGAGCCGGAATTGACACCGATCCGAATGGGAATTTGCTTCTCCTGACAGATTTTTACCACCTGTCGTACCTTATCCATGCCGCCGATGTTTCCCGGATTGATACGAATTTTATCAATACCAGCGACGGCAGCCTCCAACGCCAAACGATAATCAAAATGAATGTCTGCCACCAAAGGAATCGAAATTTTTTCTTTGATTGCCGGAATTAAAGCAATTGCCTCCTTATCCGGAATCGCCGCCCGAATAATTTCACATCCAGCTTGTTCTAGTGTCTGCGCTTGTGTCACACTTTTGGTAATGTCGTCTGATCGGGTATTCAACATCGATTGTATATAAATGTGCTTGCCATCTAATGTGCAGTTTCCCACACGAACCGTTTTGACCTTTCGCATTTTTCGTCACTCCTTTTTTTCACCTATCGTCCACCTTTAAACTAGCTTTACGACATCCTGCACCGTCACCAGAATCATTAGCAAAAACAGTGCCGCCATACCAATCAAGTGTACCATTGCCTCACGTTCTTTTGCCACAGGCTTTCGCCGAATGCCCTCGATTGCCAAGAAAACAAATCGACTGCCATCTAATCCTGGAATTGGTAAAAGGTTGAACACACCAACATTCACTGTAATAAATATCGTGAGATTCAATACCGACTCGACACGCTCGAGTATCGTCTCCCCACTAGATGCCGCCTGTTCAATGACACTTACTGTGCCAACCGGTCCCGACAAATCCTGCAATCCATATTTTCCGGAGACAAGCTCCATCAGTGACATCCAGATGAGCTTTGCTGTTGCAACTGTATCCTTTGCCGAATAAACCACCACACTCTCGGGATTTTTCGATTTTCCTTGTACTGCAAAATCAATCAATCCTTCTGTGTTATCATTGTGGAATGTGACATTTTCAATTGTCATCTTTTCACCGTCTCGCTTCACTGTCACCGCAAAAGATTCTACTTCTGTCGTTTGCAGCTTATACACCAAATCTGTAGTAGTAAAGATATGCTCCCCATCAATTGCCACAATTTTATCGCCCACCTGCAAACCGCTGCGCTCACTTTCTGAAGCTGTAATCGTTTCGCCGGTACTTTCGTCTGTTGTAGAGGCAAACTGTGCAATGGTCGTAGAGGGGACTTTCGTTCCCATACAAGTAAGAACGATAATTAATACAAATCCCAACACAATATTCATAAATGCGCCTGCCAATACCACAGTGATCCTCCGCCACACCGGTTTTTTTTCAAATGCGTTGGGATTGTCACTGGATTCGTCTTCGCCCTCCATAGAACAAAAACCGCCAATCGGCAACAGCCGCAGCGAATACATTGTCTCGCCCTTTTGAAAATGCAAAATCCTCGGTCCCATTCCAATCGCAAACTCATTGACCTGAACATGATGCAACTTTGCGACGATAAAATGTCCGAACTCATGAATGGCAATAATTACGCCAAAAATGACGACGGCAATAATAATGGTAATGATATGCGTCATATACGATCCACTCCGTTTCCCGTAACAGTTTGCAAGTACATCTTTAACCCCACTAAAAACTAAAAATTTAAAATATTAAATTCTTATTTTTAATTTCCAACTTCTAAAAGTACCCTTTTCCGTGCTTTTTCATCCGCTTGTATCACATCCTCATAGCAGTGAATTTCTTGCCATGGAATTGTTTCCACTACCTTTTCCACCAAATCTGCAATTTCTAAAAATCCAATTTTTCCTTGTAAAAATGCTGCCACTGCCACTTCATTTGATCCATTCATCACACAAGGCGCAATACCGCCCTTTCTACACGCCTCCATGGCAATTTTTAAACAGCGAAACGTCTCCAAATCCGGCTTTTCAAATGTCAATGTTCCATAATCCGTCAAAAACAAGTGCTTCGTAGGACACGCCATACGATTCGGATAAAGCAACGCATACTGAATGGGGATTTTCATATCCGGCACACCCAACTGTGCAATCACAGAGCAATCGTCATATTCCACTGCAGAATGTACAACGCTCTGTCGATGTACCACCACTTCGATTTGATCTGGTGTCAGATCAAACAGCCATTTTGCTTCAATAAACTCCAATCCCTTATTCATCAACGTAGATGAATCAATCGTCACCTTATTCCCCATATTCCAGTTCGGGTGCTTCAAAGCATCTGCTGCCGTCATTTGTGCCAGTTCCGCCCGCTTCTTTCCAAAAAAAGGTCCACCGGATGCCGTCAAGATAATCTTATGCAGTTGTTCTCGAGAATTACCCTGTAGGCACTGAAAAATTGCAGAATGCTCGCTATCCACCGGATAAATTTTTACGCCCTTTTTCGCAGCACGAGCCATCACCAGCGACCCACCTGCCACTAGCGTTTCTTTGTTTGCCAAAGCGATATCCAATCCAGCATCGATAGCAGTCAGCGTAGGCAATAGTCCCACCATACCTACCACAGAATTCAAGAGAATATCCGCCTTTGTATCCGCTGCAATTTCGCAAAGTCCGTCCATGCCACAGAGAATTTGTATCGGTACATCTGCCAAGCGATTTTTTAGTTCCAGATAATAAGATTCATCAAAGACACAGACCTTTGACGGGTGAAATTCTCTCGCTTGCGTTTCGAGTAACGCCACGTTCCGATTCGCCGCCAACGCATATATTGACAGCGAATGCTTGCGTACCACGTCCAGTGCCTGTGTGCCGATTGAGCCAGTGGAGCCTAAAATAGAAACCTTCTTGTCCATATGATCCCTTCTCATGATAACCATTTTATGTGATGTGGAAAAGCGGCAGCATTTTTTCTTTTGCTGCCGTCCTTTCCATCGTTTTTTCTTAAACAAAAATCGGTGACATACAAATCAGCGCATAAAACGCTGGAATCGTAAATAACACACTATCGAATCGATCCATCACACCGCCGTGTCCTGGCATAATATTTCCAAAATCTTTGATTCCTCGCTGTCGCTTAATCATTGAAGCCGACAGATCACCCAGAACACTAATGACAGCACAGACAATCGCCGCAAAAATGAGCCAAGCATATTCCACAGTAGCTTCCGTAATCAGACTATACACGAGTGCGAAAAGTACCATCATGATAATATCCGTTAAAATACCACCAAAAAACCCTTCCACAGTTTTCTTCGGACTAATCTCCGGACAGAGCTTGTGCTTGCCCAGAAATGTGCCGGTAAAATACGCTCCTGTATCAGAAATCCACGCCGAACACAGTGCCAGAATCACATATCCCAATCCAAAAGCACTGCTTTGTAACAAAGAAATCAGCATGGTCAAAGAACCGGATACCAGCAGTGTCACTGCGACAATATACAACGTATCTTGATAACGTACCCTTTGGTAACGCAGTACCAGTTCCGCAAATATTGCAATGATACAGAGAAAACGAACGCCAATCACTACCACAAAATTTTCATAAAATGTCAAAAACGGCAATAACAGTCCGTAGAGAAATCCCGCACCGACAGATAACCAATATTTTAAACAGCCACCTGCACGAAACAGCTCATATAGAGCGATACAAATCAAAGCTGCAATTGCCAAGGGGAAGAAAAACGTCTTATAAAGAATCAACATCACCACAGTCAGCAATACGCCGACAATGCTGGAAATAATACGAACCTTCATACGTTTTTCACGCCCCCAAACCGCCTGCCACGCTTCGCATATTCTTGCAGTGCCAGATTTAGCTTTTCCCGGTCAAAGTCCGGCCAGAGAACGTCCGTAAAATAATACTCTGCATAAGCACACTGCCAGATGAGATAATTAGACAGACGCAGCTCTCCGCTCGGGCGAATCAAAAAGTCCACATCATCCAGTCCGGCGGTATATAAGTGATCGGAAACCGTCTGTTCTGTGATATCATCCGGACTAAGCCTTCCAGCCTGTGCTTCTCTCGCAATTTGTTGTGTGGCACGACAGATTTCATCTCTTCCGCCATAGTTGATTGCCAGAATTAGATTCATCTTGGTGAAATCTTTCGAGTCTCGTTCCAACTCCAGCATCTTATTCCGTAATTTGTCACTGAGTCGGCTTTTGTCTCCGATGAACATGAGCCGAATGTTTCGATCTTTATAATTGTCTGCATCACAGAGATACTCCCAAAACAAATCCATCAAAGCATCCACTTCTTTCTGCGACCGTTTCCAATTTTCCGTGGAGAAAACATAAAACGATACATTCCGAATTCCGATGTCTGCACAGTAAAACGACAAATCTTTAAACCGTTTTGCGCCCTCTACATGACCATATTTTCGTGGCATCCCACGGCGTGTTGCCCAACGGCCGTTTCCGTCCATAATAAAACCCACGTGCTTGGGCATTTGATCCGGCGGCGGAAGTAACGCAGCATCTACCGCACCTGACGAATCCGACTTTTTAAAGAATGGCAAAGCCATGAAGATTCACTCCTTACCTTTATTATTATTGTGTTAAATACTCATGATTTCCTTGTCTTTTTCTGCAACTGCCTTGTCAATATCCGCCACATACCGATCCGTTAGCTTCTGTACCTGTTTTTCGCCGTCCTTCACATCGTCTTCGGTCAATTCTGACGCCTTTTTCTTCGCTTTTAGCTTATCTATCGTCTCCCGACGGATATTCCGCACTGCTACTTTTGCATCTTCACCCAATTTCTTTACGTTCTTGCAAAGCTCTTTTCGACGATCCTCGGTCAGCTGTGGGAATACGAGTCTCAGCACCTTTCCATCGTTCGTTGGTGTAATCCCCACATCAGACGCCAAAATCGCCTTTTCAATTGCCTTTAGCGTGGTCACATCCCAAGGCTGAATCACCAGAATTCGTGCTTCTGCCACAGAAATTGCCGCCATCTGCTGCACTGGCGTAGGGACGCTATAATAATCCACCTGCACTTTATCCAGCACTGCCGGATTCGCACGACCTGCACGAATCGTCATGAACTCATGTTCCAGACGGCCAAGCGTCTTTTTCATTTTTTCTTCGGTTTCTTTCATTAGTTCTTTCATAATTGTATCCTCGCTTTCACAAGACTCCTTTCGCACTTTCGTTTTTAAGATTCTGCCACAACTGTACCGATTTCTTTTCCCATGACCGCATCATAAATATTTTCCGGTCTGCTCAAATTAAACACCAACATAGGCATTTCGTTATCACGACACATCGAAGCCGCCGTACTGTCCATTACCTGTAGTGCACTGTTTAAAACGTCGCTGAACGTAAGTTTTTCGTAGCGGATGGCATCAGAATATTTATGCGGATCTTTGTTGTATACACCATCAACCATTGTTGCTTTCAATAAAATATCCGCTTCGATTTCCACCGCACGCAATATTGCAGCCGTATCTGTAGAGAAAAACGGACTTCCTGTGCCGCAGCCAAAGATTACCATTCTGCCTTTTTTTAGGTGAGAAATCGCCTTATTGCGAATATACGGTTCTGCAATCGCCTGCATACTGATCGCCGTCTGCACACGTACATCTAATCCCAGCGACTCCAGAAAATCCGCCACAGCCAGGGCGTTCATTGTAGTTGCGAGCATACCAATATGGTCAGCTCTCGTACGATCCATATTCTTGCTGGATCTGCCACGCCAAAAATTTCCGCCTCCTACGACGATCCCCATTTCTACGCCACCCGCCACACATTTCTGTATGCTTCGACAAATCGGCATAATGGTTTCCGAATCCAATCCCATCTTCTTAGATCCTGCGAGGACTTCACCACTCAGTTTCAAAAGAACACGTTTATACTTTGGTTCCATGCTTCCTATTCCTTTCGCTTTCTCATGATGTAATCGGGCTTTTTTATCCTTTCTCTATTTTACACTATTTCAAACGAAATGTAAAGCGATTTTTTGTAAAAAACAAAAAATTTGACGAAAAAAACGCTGCCACACTTTTTTTACCATGTGACAGCGTCTTTTCACTTTTCAAACCAATTCAAATTTTCAAAAAAGAGCATCTTAGTCGTCACCACGGTCAATGCGTCTCAGGCGATTTTCAATTCGTTCCTGATCGTGACTCGTCAAGTCTTTTTCTTTCCGCATTTTCAGAAGTTCTTTTTCTGATTTTCGATTGACATCTTTTTCCGTATATTTATCGTTTGATTTCCACATAAGCTTCTCACTGAATCATACTTGCAATTTCTTCTACGAAATTGTCAGCTTTCTTTTCGATGCCCTCTCCACGCTCATAGCGAACAAACTTTGTAAGGGTAATTGTGGTACCCTGGCTCTTGGCAGCACCATTTACATACTCTTGAACGGTCTGCTTGTTTTCCTTGACAAAAGCCTGTTCCAGCAAGCAGTTTTCGCTGTAGTATTTGCCAACTTTTCCGGCGGCAATTTTTTCCTTGACCTGATCCGGCTTTGAAGCCATCTTCGGATCTTCAGCCATCTGTGCCAAAACGATTTTCTTTTCTTCTTCCAAGACAGAAGCCGGAACTGCTTCCCGATTCAAGTACGGTGGATTCATCGCACAAACCTGCATAGCGCAGTCCTTTAGTGCGGTCACCGTTTCTGCCGTTGTACCCGCCGGTGTATCAGCCTGTACCAAAACAGCAATCGAACCGCCGCCATGAGTATAAGCAGCCAATGTACCCTCCAGACGAGTGAACCGACGAATCTGCAAATTTTCCCGAATCTTTAGGAACAATTCCTGCAGTGCTTCGTCAACCGTTGCACTGCCGCCGGAAACTGTCATCGCCTTCAAAGCTTCTATATCAGCCGGATTTTTTTCGATGATGGTATCTGCAACAAGATTAACAAATGCCTTAAATTCATCGGTATTCGCAACAAAATCGGTTTCCGAGTTCACTTCAACGACACAGCCGACCGTACCCTCTGCATTTACCTTTGCCAGAGCCATGCCCTCTGCGGCTACACGACCTGCTTTCTTTGCCTGTGTTGCCAGTCCTTTTTCCCGCAACAGCTCTAGTGCTTTCTCCACGTCACCGTCTGCCTCTGTCAGTGCTTTTTTGCAGTCCATCATACCAACGCCAGTGGACTTCCGCAATTCATTGACATCTTTTGCTGTAAAATTTGCCATTGGATAATACCTCCTGATTTTATTTTCAAAAAACCCGAATATGACTGCGTGTTTCTACTGTGCATATCCGGGTATATCATTTCTTCCATTTTGCTTATTCCGCAGTTTCTTCGTCTTCTGCCGTTTCTTCTTCCTGTGCAGCAGTTGCCGCATCTGCGCCTTGACGACCCTCAATAATCGCATCAGCCATCACACCGGCAATCAACTTCACTGCACGAATCGCATCATCGTTGCCCGGAATCACATAATCGATCTCATCCGGATCGCAGTTTGTGTCTACAATTGCAACAATTGGAATGTTCAGCTTTTTGGCCTCAGCCACTGCAATTCGTTCCTTTCGTGGATCAACGATAAACAGTGCGCCTGGCAGCTTCTTCATTTCTTTAATACCGCCCAAGAATTTCTCCAGCTTTTCGATTTCCAGCTGCAGCTTTCCAACTTCTTTTTTTGGCAGCAAGTCAAACGTGCCATTAGTTTCCATTTCATGGAGCTGTTCCAGACGTTTTATTCTTCTCTGGATGGTGGTGAAATTGGTCATCATACCACCCAGCCAACGTGCATTGACATAATATGCACCGGCACGAGTTGCTTCTTCTTTGATAGAATCACCAGCCTGTTTCTTTGTACCGACAAACAATACCGATTCGCCCTGTGCAGATAGTTCACGGATAAACATATATGCTTCATCCAGCTTCCGAACAGTCTTTTGCAAATCGATAATATAGATGCCATTCCGTTCCGTAAAAATGTATGGAGCCATTTTCGGATCCCATCTTCTGGTCTGGTGACCAAAGTGTACGCCAGCCTCTAACAGCTGCTTCATTGATACTACGCCCATTGTGTAGTTCCTCCTAAAATATTGGTTTTGCTTCCTCCGCCGTTTTCGGATTTGAGCGTACTGCCAAGATCCCATATGCAACTCTGCGATCATATACAAAGCACCCACATATTACAAAACGACGTGCGAATTACTTTAATATTATACCAAAAATTTAACCATTCGTCAAGCCCTACCCCATAAATTTTTTAATTATTCTCTCACTCTTTTTTGTACAATTTGAACAATTTTCTGTATCAGGCAACGTTACAAGTATCACGTCCTTTCCAATCAGCTGTATCTGAGAAAAGCGAATTATACAGTCTTCCCGTTCGCCAAACCACCCAAAATAACGTGGTCTTCCATAGAGAATCAATGCCACTACGGCTGCTGTTTTGCTATCTATATTCAAATCGTCAATTCTCCCTAGATTCTCCCCGTTTTCCACATTGATGACGTCCTTTTGACGCAACTCTGCCAGCGTACATATCATCACTACCACCTCGACTAAAGCTTATGCCATACTGTCGAAAAATAGACGCCCGAATTTTTCAAAATTTGTTTGCATTATGGGAAATATTATGGTATAATAAAAAATAGGGTAAAGCAATATTGATATAGAAGGGATTTTTTATGGCAAATAAAAACGGAAAATCGCTGCGTGCATTCCGTGCTATAACAATTATTGGACTGGTATTCATTCTCTTATTGGTGATTTTAGCCGGAAATCTCATTGTCTTTCGGACGGAGTGGGAACTTCTGCTCGGTGCAGAAGTGGTGTACGACGAAGACAACATTGGTGAGATCACCTGCAATAAAATTGATAGCGGACATATCGCAGTAGACGGATTATCGGACGTCATATTTATCAATAATGAAATTTTAATTACTGCTGCAGAAAAAACGTCTTACAAAGACATTGAAAAACTTGCCGAATCCTACAATGCGACGATTGTAGGATGGATTGAGCAGTCTGGCGATTATCAATGGCAGTTAAGTCGCAGTTACACGTTAACAAGCTTTGAAACACTCATTCATGACTTAAAAGCAGAAAAGGAAATCGATGATGCCTATGTGAATTATCTCTCGGAAGTAACAGAAACGTCTGTTGTTTACGGCAGCCAGTGGGACGAAGCAAAAGGCGAAACGTGGGACGAATCTGAACCAAGCGGAAATAATTGGTATATGGAATCTATTCACGCTATTTCCGCATGGGATTTTATGGGTGCACACACCTCAACAATTTCGCCAGTACGTGTGGGAGTTATCGATTCCCAGTTCCGAACGAGCCACAAGGACTTAATTTTTCAAGAGGGGAGCATCCTATGCGATACAACGGAATTAGATCACGGCTCTATGGTCGCAGGGATTCTCGGTGCAAACGCTGATAACGCCGAGGGCATTTGCGGTGTTTATCCCTATGGTTCGGAAAATCTCTACGTATCCGCTACGGATGCATTCAAGGATCAGAATGAAGACACTGCCAGGTATTCATCTGTGATGATTGAAAAATGTACCATGGCGAACCTGATTTTCCGAAACGTAAAGGTCATTGTCTCTTCCCGTACGGACTACAGCAAGTTCACGGAAAAAATTGAAAATGCAGAAAACGGCTATCTTACAGCATTGGAGCATCTAAACAACAGTGCTGATATTATGGGGGATTTTCTGTCTCGTATGCTGAACATGGGTTATGATTTTCTCATTGTCACCGCTGCCGGAAACGACTCTGAAGGGACATCTGGTCATTTAAACGCTGCCTATGCCAGTACCCTCAATGCTATCCATGCTGAAACCTATCCGGAGGTCTACGCACGAATTCTCGTGGTCGGCGCAGTAGATACAGACTATACCATCTGCGATTTTTCCAACGGTGGTGACCGAGTAGACGTATACGCACCAGGAGAAAATATCGCCAGCACCTCTGCAAAAGGATACAACGTATTCAGCGGCACTTCTACGGCTGCACCACAAGTGGCGGGAGCGGCGGCTTGTGTTTGGTTCATCAACAGCGGTCTGACCGGTTCGGACGTCAAATCTATTATCAGTGGCACTGCATATGCCTCCAATGCAGAAATCGGTGTTAGTCTCCTAAATGTATATGCTACAGTAACGACAGCGCAGCAGCAGGCAGACAATTACCAGCGAACAAAATGCGCTGATCAGTGGCTTCGTGTTCCGTGGGAGTACGCCAATTGCCGAGGTTACGCTCACAGCACAAGACGGGACAACTTATACAACGGAAACAAACGAGTATGGCTGTTTCTTCTGCGTGGTACCTGATGGAACATATACCCTTTCCGCAGTGGCTGGAAACAACACCTATATTTATTCCGATGATGACGATAACATCATTTCTATCACAGTAAGCAATGGCGCAGCTTGTATCGTACCGCTGTTTCAGTTGCGTGCGACAAAAGCTGTGAGCAATTCTTCAACCAGTGCAAGTACCTCGGATACAGCTTCTATCACGGATTCTATCGATTGGGAAACGCTCTACGAAAATGCACTAATTGACACTTTGGATGATTTTAGCAGTAATGCTGCATTCGAACTAATTTATCTCGATGATGACGATATTCCAGAGGTAGTCGTCTCCGATTCTCTCGAACACAACGTCACGCTTTTTACCATCGACAAAACGACGGTGACGTCCAACGCATATGAAAGCTATGATGGTTTTTTCGCCTACATACAAAAGAACAGTATTTTTGAAACACAAACGCTGACGCATGGTGTAGCATATATCGACACGTTCTACACATATACGGACAGTACCGTTGAAGTCCTGCACACATTCCGTGCAACAGTAGACGGTACAAACGTCTTTGAAGTGGATGGAAACGAATGCACCGAAACGGAATTTAGCAATACGCTGTCTATTTACATGGACGATGCTGCTTATCAAACCGCAACTTTTTCCTATTCCATGACACAGCGAGAAATCGAACATATTTTTTAACCAAAAAAACGTCTCAAAAGAGACGTTTTTTTATTTGGAAAACCACCCGGCCGTCTTGTAGCGAATAAAACCAAGCCGTTATCAGCATGGTGGGTAAAGACCGCCCTCCTGCTTCACGCTCCCTTCGTCCAGATTACTCTAGGAGGTCTGCAATCCACAGTCGGAGTCGGAATCCCTTAGAAAGAGTGTTGGATTATAAAAACCACAATGTCTCGCACCGGGCAGTAATTCCTTTTGGATTTATTAAAAGTATTATACCACATTCCAACGAAAAAATCAATAGGAAAATTGTGAAATTTTTTGTGAAATTCTATTCCTCATCTTCCTCTTCATCGAAAAAAGCGTTCAACTGTTGTACAAAAAGTCCGCCAACCGTTTCGTACTCATCATCATCCTCAATGGTACAAAGCATCTCTTCTCCATCAACCATTTCTTTCTTTAAGACAACAAATTCGCCATCATCCTCCAAAAGTTCTTCGCTGTCCTCATGATACGGAATCAATGCACAATAAGTCGCATCCTCATATTCCATTTCTCCCAAAAGCTCGAACTCCAGTTCATTTCCCTCTTCATCTTCTAATGTATACAGCATTCCTGCGCCAAAATCCATATCTTCCGCCATCATATTTTGCTCCTTTCAACGAACAGATTTTACTTTGTTCGGTGTCTGATAATCACTTTTTTTATTATAATACATTTGAAAGAAAAAATCAAGTATTTTCTCAGATATTTTTCAAAAAAGAAAATCGACGGAATTTTCGCATTTTTCGCATCATCTTTTTTCCCAGCATGATTGACCAGAATACCAATCAGTATTCCAAACGCCACCGCAAACAGCACGTCCGATGGAAAATGGACATAGAGGTAAATCCTTGAAAAGGCGATCGAAATCGCCAAAGCATACGCTGCAATTCCTGCCTTCCGATTATATTGAAACAGCACCGTTGCCGCAATAAAAGACGATAACGTATGTCCTAATGGAAACGAGTAATCCTCTGGCATTGCAATCAATAGCTCCACCGATCGTATCCAACAAGAGCGATCTCGTTGCACCAAGTTTTTTAATATTCCATTTCCCAATGCCAGACCACATAACATTCCTATACCCATGGTGAGTCCTATACATCGTGTTTTTCGGCGGCAGACCAATACCACAGCTATGATAATCCAAATGACACCACCGTTCCCCAACACCGTAATTTTCGGCATCAGCCAATCCAGAAAAGCACACTGCAAATGTAATTGAATCCAGTCGAGAACTTGAAAATCCAGCGTTGTTATGTTCATCACGCCAAACCTCCATTATATCCATTATAATAGTGGACTGATTGTCCGCAAAAAAGCCTGCCAGAGTAAATTGTGACGCTGCTGCTTACACTCTTGCAACGTCACCCGATGACTCTGCTCCAGCGTAACAATACAGTCAAGTTTCAATTCCTCCAGTGCGCTGCACCCCACCATAAAAACAGCATCCTCCATGTGCAGATAAAGTCCCCGATAATCCATATTTATCGTCCCCACAATTCCCATATAACCATCCACCAGATAACTCTTGGCATGAATAAAGCCCGGCGTATACTCATAAATACGCACGCCTGCATAGAGTAACGGCTCATAATACGACCTCGTAAGAGAATACATCACACGCTTATCCGGAATTCCAGGCGTTACAATACGCACGTCTACGCCTCGTTTTGCCGCCGCACAAAGGGCATTTTGCATTTCATTATCAATGGCAAGATAAGGCGTAAAAATATACACATATTGCTTCGCCTGATACAGCATATCGAGATAAACTCGCTGTGCCAAATTTTCATCCTCAAACGGCGAATTACAATAAGGCTGTACAAAACCATCGCTTGGAAAAGGCTCTGGATGATATATATGGGGGAGGTATTGGCTGCAATGATCGTTCGTCTTATAGAACGCATTCCACAGCTCCAAACACATTTTCGTAAAAGAAAATACCGCATCTCCATAGATACGCACTGCCGTATCTTTCCAGTGCCCGAAACGTTCTTTTTGATTGATATACTCATCTGCCAGATTCAACCCACCGGTGTAAGCAATATAGCCATCTACGACGGTGATTTTTCGATGATTTCGATTGTTCATCACCGCAAACAGTGCTGGACGAAAGGGATTGAAAACCATCACCTTGATACCAGCTTCCCGCAAGTCCCTAGCAAATTGCTTCGGAATACAGCTGATACTGCCCAAATCATCGTAAACAAAGCGCACATCTAAGCCTTGTGCCGCTTTTTCTTTCAAAATCGTCTTAACCAACTCCCACATGACACCGTCAGATACAATGAAATATTCCATAAAAATATAATGTTCTGCGCTTTCTAAGTCACGAATCAAATCTGAAAGCATCTCATCCCCGAGCGGATAATATTTCACTTGTGTGTTCTTGTACATCGGAAAACCTGATGATTCCAACATATCTGCCAAGCCACCGGCTCGAGAAGAGATTTGTCCCACCACGCTATCCCGTGGAACACGTGAACCTATAACATGGCATCCATGATGAAGACACCGCCATATCCTGTAAGAGGGACTCTTATTTCCAAAGAAAAGGTACATCAAACTCCCCAAAACCGGCAACAAGCCGATAAACAGCAGCCATAAAATTTTATAAGAGGGATTCCCATCATGACGAATAATATAAAGTTCAATGAGTACACTGCATACAGTCAGGATAACATCTATCCAATGCGCATATAGAGACAATCGAGACGTCAAAATCACAAACCAAGCCAACTGCATGAGAATAAGGAGTCCAATGATAATGAGTCGACTTGTAAGAATATTGGCAATTTTTTTTAGAATTCGCATATCAGAAATCACTCTTTTCACGTATTTTCTATATTATAACATAATTCCAAAAAAAATACAACAGGGCAAACGAAAAAACACAAAAAATTTCAAGTATTTCCAAATAGGATATTTCGCAAGTAATCCCCATAGAGGAGACTTCCTTGATTTCAAATTTTTTATAAAATTTCTGCGTCCAAAAGAAAAAGCCTTGACTTATCTCTCGAAATTTGATATAATAAAGCAGACAAAGAGAATACAAGTATCCAGAATCACTTGTCCAAAAAGTCGATTCTAATGTTAAGTATTTTTCTAGTGAATCTTCTTTGCATTTATTTTATCTATATCACATTTTCTTTTGCTTGTCAAGTACTTTTTGTAGCTTTTTTTGAAAAGGATTGAATTCATGAAACGTATTGCTTTTATTGCCGCATCTACAGCTGTTTTGGTGCAATCCACGAAAACAGATATGAAAATATTGCAAAATATGGGTGTGGAAATTCACCTTCTCTGCCCCACACATCACAGAAACATTTCGGAAGAAGCTATCTCCCAATTTAATGAAATATATCCCAAATGCATCTGGCATGATGTGCCATTTGTCAACAGCATATCCGCCTTTCAAAAAAAATAAATCTGCAACACAAACACTGAAAAAGAAACTATCAGAAATTCAACCGGATGTAATACACTGCTTCGGCACTGTTGCAAATTATTATACCAAAAAAGCTCTTGCTACGCTGCAAGTATCTGCATCATGTAAAACATTCTATTATACTCCCTGTGACTTTCCCCTGTATCAAGGCGCATCTCTTCCAAGAAGGCTTTTTTATCGCCATATCGAAAAAAAAAGATACCACGATTCCCAGTACTGTTCTCCCCGTTTGCGAAATGGATGCAGATTATCTTCACGATAAACTTCATCAAGATACCCCACAAACCTCCTATCACCGATTGGCTTATGAGTATTACGCCACACCGGTTCGCACAGGAGTCGACATCCGTAAAGCGTGGAATATCCCGGAAGACGCAACGCTGCTGCTCTCTATAGGAGAACTGTGTCCCAATAAACGTTTTCGTATTGTGCTTTAGGCAATGGCTCGACTGCGAGAAAAGTATGATTTGCACTACATTCTCTGCGGTACTGGGTCAGACCTCGATTTCTTACAAAAACTAACACGACGACTACACCTCCAAGACCGTGTTCATTTTGTCGGCTATCGTACCGACATCCCTAATTTTCTCGGTGCTGCTGACATTTTCTGTTATCCTGCAAAACAGGGTAACGACTGTATCACCGTACAAAAAGCTGCCGCTGCCGGTCTCCCTATCATTAGTGCAAGATGCCCCGGTATGAAATGGTATGCAGAGCGGGAATTATTTGAACCGATTTCTCTGAAAGGCGATATGGTGGACACCTGTGCTGCTGCTATCACGAAACTAATTGAAGATAAGCTCCTGCAAAAACAAATGGGTGCTGTGAACCGTACCCAAGCGAAAAAATTTGATCGTGATGACAACAAACAAGAAGAATCTTATGAAATATTGCGCCGTAATCACTATTTTCCGACCGTGGAACATATTAAAGCGAAGTAATGTGGATTTTTAGAATGGGTTTCCTCCCATGTTTGCAGACGTATGTGAAAAAAAGCTGTCACTGACAGTATTGCCCGAGGCAATACCCATGGAATTGTGACGAGCGGAAGCATTTGCACACTGTACCAGAGGAGCATTCCCACAAGCTCCCATATATCACCGCATAACACCCGAACCGCAAGCATTGGTACTTTCCACAAGGACATATTCGGATGAGACATCCACAACACGGGAACACCCCATAACACAAGGCAAAAGAAAACCCACAAGATACTCCATACCACAGCGGCTATTACAAATTGGGCGGCAATTACCAGCCACAGTGCGTTACCTGACTGCAACTCATCTTTTTCTACAAGATACACTGCAGCGAATAACATAAGCGGCACAGGCTGCAGCATCACAGTACGCAATATGGCATTTTGTAGTGACAACGCAATTTTTTTCCTTTAGGGTATATTTCTCCACTCGATAAAATCCCCGCTGCGTTTGCACTAAGCTGCCATATGTGCTAACTACAGCTTATTTTCATAACTGCCTTTGGTACAGCAAGCACCCAACGGATGATATGCCACAGTATGGCACTATCCGTCAACAAAGCAGAGGGTGGCAATTGATACCACCGCAGGAAACAAACTGCAACCACAATTTCGAAGAGCTTCCATAAGCCAAACACCACAGCCACTCCCAAAACTACAAGGGAGAACTGTGGCGTTTTTTTTAGCTGTACGTGTGCAAAACACTGGGCTTCCAGCAACGGCATAGCATTTTCTCCTTTTCTGATTATATAAAGGTGATGTAAAATATTATACCCGAATATAACTACACCATTCGCAAGCATTGACGCATATCAATTATTTTTCTAACAGATTCTTATTACTCATGTAAATAAATCTGAATTTCCAGTTTTAGCCAGACACCTTCATATTCCTTTTTTGAAATCCGTCCAAATAACAGCTTTCCGGCATCCATGAGTCTGGAAAAAACAACATTGTCTTTTCTGGGAACATAGCCAATTTTGATACCATCCGTGTTTTTGATAACAATTGCCCTTTCATCATAAGGATTATTCGGTTCACGAAAAAAATCCAAGCGATCGCCAATTTTCAGAAATGGCTCTAATTCCTCTATTCCATCTACATGAGATATTCCTGCTACGTAGCTATCAAACAATAAAATATCTCGCTCATAAGGCATGGGAATTTCCATTCCAGACTGCCCGTGAAGCAAGCCCATTAAGCTATTTTGTTCTTGTTTGATGATATTATCCATTTTGTATCATTCCTTCCAGTCTTGTTTGATAAATTTCTATCCGTTTTTTCAGTTCTTCAATGGTATTTTTCAGTTCTGCTTTCTTCGCCGCAATTGCATTTTTGTCATTTATCATCAACCGCAAATTATAGGGATAGTTTTCTTCGATTTTCCGAATCTCTTGCTGTACCGTGTGCAACATCGCCGTAAGTCTTCCTTGTTCCTCTTTCAGTTGTTGTATGCTATTGTTCTCCTCATCCAAAACCGACGTCGTTTGATCCGTAATCATATCATAAATGGCTTGTATTGCACGCAAATCTCCATGTTCAAAGGCTTCCACTGCGTGATGAAATAACTCCAGTTGTTCCGGTGTTAAGTCCGGATGTAAATCTGGATGCAACGCCTTCATAATGGCACGATAGCGTTTTTTTATCTCCTTTGTCTCTTCTTCCGACAAATATTCTCCTTTGTTGCGCTCTAGTGCAGCATTCATACGTGCAACTTGTTCATTCATTTTCTCTTGATATTCCGCAAACTCCCTATCTAGTATCTCCTACATTTTCGGGATTGAAATGGACTCTTGGCGGTTTTTCACCGCTTGTATAATTTCAATGCCACGCTTCAAACGCATGGATTCACAGTACAGTTCATAGACTTTGATTTCCAATCCGCCAATAGCAAGCATATACTGCATCTCAATATTTGGACATTCTACATACTTTAACTCATCACGCCGAAAGAACAGCATGGACAGCTCCGTGCGCAGTTTTTGAATCGTCTCCTTATATTTTTCGACCTCCGGCGATAATATTACAGCGTTTTTCACTTGCCCTGTTATCTCTGCTAACTCTGCCAAACGCCGAAATGCCAGTACAAACCATGTTCGATTCTCCAGTGCAAGGATTTCTCTGTCATCTCCGCACTCGTGAAAATACAAACTCCTTGTTAAAATCACGCTTCCAAGCAGCATAATATCCGTGATATGCCCTATTATTTTTTTCAGTTCTGTCACTTCATACAAATTTTCACCATAACCATTCACAAAAGCACGTCCACATTTCTCTTGAAATCCCATGAAAATGCACGCCTCTGTCATATCATTAACCGAAAATATCATTTCTCCTTGTACTGCATTCTGAAATCGGTCTAGCCAACAATTTGCGAATTTTTGGATTTGTTCCTGTTTTGCCATCATGATTTCTCCTTATTATTACACCGTGGGATTTTTCTCGATCCGTATCACGCACTCCACGTTTCCAGTCATAGGAAACAAATCCACAGCTTGAACTTCTTTTATACAATAACTCTTTTGTTCCAGCAGTGCGCAATCTCTCGCTGCCGTTGCAGGATTGCAGGAAATCATGACAATCCGCTTCGGTTGCATTTGTACCATAGCGTTAATTGCCCTGTTGTTACAGCCCTTTCTCGGTGGATCCACAACAATGACGTCCGGCGTTTCGCCTTGTATTTGCAGCTGTGTCGCTATTTCTCCTACATCTCCACAATAAAACTGCGCATGGCTAATACTGGCACGTATTGCATTTCTCTTTGCATTCTCCACTGCATCCGGCACAATCTCCACACCAAGAAGCTGTTTGCACGCATCCGCCATAGATAATCCTATCGTTCCTGCACCACAATAGAAATCCAACAATCGCTCCGTTCCGTTTAGTTCTGCAAAACGCTTTGCCACTCTGTACAATTGCTCCGCAGCCGCCGTATTCACCTGATAAAACGATGCAGGCGACAAATCCACAGAAATTCCACACATCTCGTCCGTGATGTGGTCGCTGCCCCAAAGGAAATCTGTACGGCTGCCCAGAATGACATTTGTTTGTTTTGGATTTACGTTCATACTGACGCTGTGAATTTGTGGAAATTGCTCCACCAACCGTTCCACGAGTGGCAATAGTTTTTCTCGTATCGGCTGACATACCACAAAACACACCATAATCTCACCCGAATGCGCACCCTGTCGCAAATAAAGATGGCGCATTCGTCCCGTATGGGTCGCTTCATCGTACACGGGAATTTTCTTCTGCCGAACAAATTCCAATACGACAGCGGCAATCTTTCGGAACACCAGTGGCTGTAATAAACAATCTGTCACCGAAACCACACGGTGACTATGCTTGGCATAAAACCCGAGATAAGGTATCCCGTTTTTATCTACGGCAAAAGGATATTGCGCCTTATTGCGATAACGTGTCCGCTGGGGACTCGCCAAAATTGGTAAGAACTCCGGCGACAATTTTCCAATTCGAGTAAAGGCATCTACGACGGATTTCTCCTTGATGCGCAGCTCTGCTTCATAGTTCAAATATTCAAACACACAACCGCCACAGCCCGTTTGACGACACACCGGCTCGATACGGTCGACAGAGGCTTTCTCCAATGCATCTACAATGCCAAACGCATAGTGTTTCAATACTTTTACGATTTTTATGCAAATGTGGTCTCCAATTGCCGTGTGTGGTACAAATACTGTCATTCCCTCTACACGACAAACGCCGTTGCCATCTAAGGTCAAATCCGTAATTTTCACATTGTAATACTCGTTTTTTTTCATACACCGTTCCTCCGCTTTTGTTATCACATACATTATAACACAAATTTCGACTTGTTGCAACAATTTATACAGATTTCACAAAACACAAAAAGCGTTGCAAAAGGACAAATATTATGCTATAATATATTATATTGAAAAAATTATATACAGGAGAAACAATCACGCAACGGATATCCAAAACAGAAAGTCCATTTTACATAAAAAATTAAAATCATATGCAAATTCTACTATGAATTACATACAATCTCGCTGGAAAATATACTGGAAATCATATCTCATTTTGCTGATTATTCATGTTGTGGGCATTCTGGCGATTCTACAGGCAGATGTCTATTATGCAGACGATGTAGATCGTACAGCACGAGGATTTCGGGGATTTGGAAATACATTCGGGCGATGGGTATCGGAATATCTCTCTGCCCTTCTCCATACAGGGCGAAACCTTACCAACATTTCTCCCCTAACACAGCTTCTCGCCGTTGCAATTTGTGCTGCTTCTGCCCTGATTCTCATTCGGGTGATAACCGAAACCGAGAAGTTTTCCAAATGGACTTATCTGGCTGTGATTCCCTTGGGTCTGTCTCCTTATTTTCTGGAGTGTTTGTCCTATCAATACGACGCACCTTATATGGTACTCTCCGTTTTCTTCTGTATTTTCCCACTTTTGTTTGCAGAGAAAAGCTTATGGATTTACGGTATCGTTTCGTTTTTCTGTCAGCTGTTTATGTGTGAATCATATCAGGCTTCTTCTGGAATCTACTCCATGCTGGTGCTGCTGATGTGCTTTCTGGCGTGGAATCGGGGAGAAAGTACAAAATCCATTGGAAAATTCCTCTTGGTTTCCGTTGCCGCATATGTTGCTGCACTGATTTTATTTGAAATTCTCTGCAATCTTTTTGCCAATCCAGATAGCATTTCTTATGTTGATGCATCTATTCCTACAGGGACAGCTTTTTTTGAAAATGCCTTTGAAAATTATAAAAAATTTTTTTCACATATTTGGAATGATTTTCAAAAAGTCTGGAAACTTTTAATTGCGATTATTTTATTTTTCTTTCTTTTTATCACAACACGGGAATCGAAACGTCAGAAATGGCTTTCTCTCTTATGCGGTGGCTTTACACTTATTGTATTACTTATGCTGCCCTTTGGTGTCTTACCATTCCTTGCTTCTCCTACAGATTCACCCCGTGCAATGTATGGATTCGGTGCATTATTGGCAATGCTTACGATTGTGATTGTGAATGCAAAACCAAAATTTTTGAACCTATGCGGAAAATTAAGTTGTGTCGCACTTTCATTTTGCTTTTTGATCTTTTCGAATATTTATGGCAATGCACTGCAAATTCAGCAAGATTATACCGACACACGAACACAGACGATTATCGACGATTTGATCGATTTAGAAGTGATGGATTCCGAAAAAACGTTATACTTCCAATTAGATTATACTGATGACAGTTGGGAGTCACCGATTTTTAATAAGAATCCTGCATATGCGTATAAATACAATAATATTTTAGGACGATTGCTTGGAAAAAATTACGGAAATACACGCTGGATTGAACAGAAACTCACTTATTATTATGATCTCGACTTAAAATTTGACCGTTCTATTGACCTCTCCACCTATGACCTCCCTGTTCTTGTGGATAACCAGTATCACACGATTTCTGGAAACGACGAATACATTTATGTGGTAATGAAATAAAAAAAGGCCGAACCCCGGGTCAGTATGAACCAAGGGTTCGGATTTTTTATGCAAAGTGGATACTACTAATTATAAATTCGTATATCCCATCAGATATTCGTCTACTTCTTTTGCGGCTTCTCTGCCCTCTCGAATTGCCCAAACTACCAGCGATTGTCCCCGATGCATATCCCCTGCGGTGAACACACGATCGATATTTGTACGATAATGTCCTACTTCCGTAGCAACATTTGTGCGAGGTGTTACCTCTATACCAAAGGCATCAGTAATATACGACTGTGCGCCCAGAAAGCCTGCGGCAATCAGCACCAAATCGGCATCTAAAATCTGTTCGCTGCCCGGGATTTCCTCCATTCGTGACCGTCCTGTTTTTGGGTCAATTACGGATTGCAGCTTGATTGTCTCCACTGCTCGAACGTGGTTTTTCTCATCCTTGATGAATCGCTTTACAGTTGTCTGATAAATCCGTGGATCCTGCCCAAAGACGGCAATTGCCTCCTCCTGACCGTAGTCTGTCTTGCAGACTCTCGGCCACTCCGGCCAAGGATTGTTCTCCGCACGGCTATCTGGCAGCTTCGGCATCATCTCCAGCTGAATCACGGATTTACAACCGTGACGAATTGCAGTTCCTACACAATCGTTTCCCGTGTCACCACCACCGATAACAATGACGTTTTTATATTTTGCACTGATATAATAACCGTCTGATAGATTGGAGCTGATTAAACTCTTTGTGGTCGCTTTCAAAAAATCAACCGCATAATAAATACCATCTGCATCTCTGCCCTCTGCCACGATGTTTCGTGGGTTAGATGCACCACAAGCCAGTACCACAGCATCAAAATCTCGCAGCAATTCTGTCGCCGTTACATCTTTCCCCACATTGACGCTGGTACGGAACGTAATCCCTTCCGCCTCCATGAGTGCAATCCGCCACTGTACCACGGTTTTTTCCAGCTTCATATTGGGGATGCCATACATCAGCAAGCCACCTGGTTTATCCTCCCGTTCAAACACAGTTACACTGTGTCCTCGCTTATTCAGCTGCAACGCTGTCGCCAAACCGGACGGACCAGAGCCTACCACTGCCACACGCTTTCCCGTGCGTGTTTTCGGCGGATTCGGCTGCATTCTGCCACTCTCAAATGCCTTTTCAATGATGGCATACTCGTTTTCCTTGACGGTAACCGGATCGCCATTTAAGCCACAAGTACACGCCTTTTCACACAATGCCGGACATACTCGAGAAGTGAATTCTGGAAAACAATTAGTCATTAAAAGCCGGTCTGCTGCCTCGTCCCAAAACCCTTTATAAACAAAATCGTTCCACTCTGGACATAAATTATTTAATGGGCAGCCAGAGACCATGCCAAAAATCGGTTTTCCCGCCTGACAAAACGGTACACCACAGTCCATACACCGTGCACCCTGCTGCTGCCTTTCCGCATCAGACAGCGGTGTGTGAAATTCTCGATAAGTTTTAATTCGTTCTAACGGTTCTTGCCCTGCGTTCTCGACTCTCGTATATTCGAGAAATCCTGTTGCTTTTCCCATGACATATTCCCTCCGTTAATTTCTGGTGTTGGCATAAAATGCCTCAATTTGTGCTTCTTTCTGTTCCATGCCCTGCTCTCGGAATGCAGCAATGCTTTCCAGCATCTTTGCATAGTCATGGGGAACAATCTTCTTAAAGCGTGGCAGATAGTCCTCGAAATTATCGAGAATTTCCCTACCCAACTTTGAATCTGTCCACGCTACGTGTTCTTCAATCAGACCACGCAGCTGCGCAATATCCTCCTGTTTGGTCACACTGCTAAACCCAACCAGCGACTTATTCAGCTTTGTATACAAATCGTTTTCTTCATCCAAAACATAAGCGATACCACCGCTCATACCTGCGGCAAAGTTCTTTCCAACAACGCCGAGAATCACAGCACAGCCGCCAGTCATATACTCACAACCATGTTCGCCTACGCCCTCAACGACAACATTTGCACCGGAATTCCGCACGCAGAACCGCTCGCCTGCCACACCGTTGATAAACGCCTTGCCGGAGGTTGCTCCAAACAGTGCCACATTACCAATGATAATATTTTCGTCCTCTTGAAAAGTGGAATCCTTTGGTGGGAACACCGCCAACTTTCCACCGGAGAGTCCTTTTCCAAAATAGTCGTTGCTATCGCCCTCTAGTGCCAATGTCAAGCCCTTTGGGATAAATGCGCCAAAGCTTTGCCCACCTGCACCAGTGCAGCGTACAACAAATGTATCATCGTCCAAAGTATTATAATATTTCCGAGTAATTTCCGCACCAAACAGCGTTCCAAGCGAACGATTCAGGTTGCTGACACGAATTGAAATTTCCTTTTTCTGTTTCTTTGCCAAAGCTTCTTTCATTTGCGGAATAATCACAGCCTCATCGATTGTATCGCCCAGCTTAAAGTCATACACATCCTTCGGATCGAAGTGCATCTTCACATCAGGATTTTCCTTCGCATATGGATTCGTCAGAATTCGTGACATATCAATCTTGCCCTCTTGTGTTTCTGCCGGATAAGTCTTCTGCACCAACAGATCAGAACGACCTACCATTTCGTCTATAGTATGTACGCCGAGTTTTGCCATATACTCTCGCATTTCCTGTGCAATAAATCGCATAAAGTTAATCACATACTCCGGTTTCCCGTGGAATCGTTTCCGCAGTTCCGGATTCTGTGTTGCAACACCCACTGGACAAGTATCCAAATTGCAGACACGCATCATCACACAACCCATTGTCACCAATGGCGCAGTCGCAAAGCCGTATTCCTCTGCACCTAATAATGCAGCAATCACCACATCTCTGCCGGTCATCATCTTACCGTCTGTTTCAATGACAACCTTTGAACGCAGATTGTTTTGAATCAGCGTCTGATGCGTTTCAGCCAATCCCAATTCCCAAGGCAAACCTGCATTGTGAATCGAACTACTCGGTGCTGCTCCTGTACCGCCATCATAGCCGGAAATCAATACTACTCCTGCGCCAGCCTTCGCCACACCTGCGGCAATTGTACCAACACCTGCTTCGGATACCAGCTTTACAGAAATCCGTGCCTTCTTATTAGCATTTTTCAAGTCATAAATCAACTGTGCCAAATCCTCGATAGAATAAATATCGTGATGAGGCGGTGGTGAAATCAAAGCTACGCCCGGCGTAGAGTGTCTTGTTTTAGCAATCCACGGATACACTTTCTTCGCCGGCAAATGTCCGCCCTCGCCCGGCTTTGCACCCTGTGCCATTTTGATTTGAATTTCCTTTGCTGAAGTCAAATATTTTGACGTCACGCCAAACCGACCAGATGCCACCTGTTTGATTGCAGAACACCTGTCCACTGCGCTTCCGGAGGTGACAATACGCTCTAGGTCTTCACCACCTTCGCCGCTGTTGGACTTGCCTCCAATACGATTCATGGCAATTGCCATACACTCATGTGCCTCTTGCGAAATCGACCCATAGGACATCGCACCTGTCTTAAAGCGACGCATAATGGATTCCACGCTTTCCACTTCTTCCATGGGAATGCCACCGTCTTCTGCAAATTTGAAGTCCAATGTACTGCGCAAGGTAACATGACGATTTTCTGCATTGACACAAGCGGAATATTGTTTAAATAAGTTATAATCATCTCGCCATGTGGCTTGCTGTAATAGGTGAATCGTCTCTGGGTTATAGAGGTGATCCTCCTGATTACTGCGCTCCTTGTGATAGCCTATGCTGCGCAGTCCCTCATCCATACCGAGATCATTTGGATCAAATGCGTTTTCATGCATTTCGATAGTACGCTTTGCAATGTCGTCCAGATCAATACCGCCGACTCTGCTCACCGTATCTGGGAAAAATTCCTCTATCACACGTTCACTAATGCCCAACGCCTCAAAAATTTTCGATCCTTGATACGACTGAATGGTAGAAATGCCCATTTTCGACGCAATTTTTACAATGCCGGAAACCAGTGCATCGATATACGCCTGACTTGCCTGTGAGTAGTCCTTGTCTACCAAACCTTTCCGGTTAATCATATCATACAAGGTATCCAGTGCCAAATAAGGGTTCACTGCACTTGCGCCAAATCCCAATAGCGTTGCAAAATGATGTACTTCGCATGGTTCTGCTGTTTCGATAATCAGCGAAATTGCCGTACTTTTTCTCGTTTTTACGAGATATGTTTCCAGTGCTGCTACTGCCAAAAGAGATGAAATTGCCATGTGATTTTTATCCACACCACGATCTGTCAGGATAAGAATTGTTGCACCTTTTGCGTGTGCCTCTTCCGCCTGACTGTAAAGGTTTTCAATTGCATCATGTAGCGGTGTATCCTTAGTGTACAACATAGAAATATCCGCCGTTTTCAATCCGTCAATTTTCATATCCCGAATCTTCATCAAATCCAGATTCGTCAAAATCGGGTTCTTCACTTTTAACACACGACAGTTGCGTTCTTCCTCTTTCAAGATATTGCCTGCGATACCCAGATAAACTGTGGTATCCGTGATAACTGACTCCCGAATAGAGTCAATCGGCGGATTGGTGACCTGTGCGAATAATTGTTTAAAATAATCAAATAGTGGCGGATTTGTCTTAGACATTGCTGGAATCGGCGTATCTGTTCCCATTGCTGCCGTAGGTTCGCCCCCATTAATCGCCATGGGGACGACTGTGTTATACAATCCCTCATATGTGTAACCAAAGGCACGCTGAAGCTGCAACAGTTCTGCTCCACTATACCGAAACGGACGTTTATTCGGAATCTTCAATTCTCGTAGTTCATACAGGTTATGATCCAACCACTCTCCATAGGGCTGCCGATGTGCATAATAATTCTTAATCGTATCATCGTCAATGAGTTCGCCTTTTACAGTATCAACCAGCAACATTTTTCCCGGGTGAAGACGTTCTTTTTTTACGATATGCTCCGGCGGAATACCATCCAGTGCCCCTACCTCGGAGGATAAAATTAAACATCCATCATCTGTCACATAATATCGAGAAGGACGCAGACCATTTCGGTCGAGTACAGCGCCCATCACGTCACCATCCGTAAAGATAATCGATGCCGGACCGTCCCACGGTTCCATCATCGTCGCATAATACTGGTAGAATGCTCGCTTTTCCCGACTCATAGTGGGAATGTATTGCCACGGTTTAGGAATGGTCATCATAACAGCCAAAGGCAAATCCATGCCGGACATGGTCATAAATTCCAACGTGTTATCCAATCTCGCAGAATCAGAACCCCTCACGTCCAGCATTGGCAGAATATCTTTCATCCGGTCGTCCAATGCGTCGCAATGTAAAATGGATTCCCGACTGAGCATTTTGTCCACATTGCCGGTAATCGTATTGATTTCCCCATTGTGTACCATCATGCGGTTCGGATGAGAACGCTGCCAACTCGGATTCGTGTTGGTACTGAACCGAGAGTGAACAATGCCGATCGCAGAGTGATAATCCAGACTGTTCAAATCGTGGTAAAACAGACGAAGCTGTCCCACCAAAAACATACCCTTATATACAATCGTCCGACTAGAGCAGGACACAACATAGGTGTTTTTATTACGCTTTTCAAATACCATACGAGCAATATAGAGCTTTCGGTCGAACTCCAACCCATTGGCACAGTCGTCCGGCTTTTGAATGAACGCTTGCATAATGTGCGGCATACTGTCCAGTGCCTTTGAGCCGAGCACGTCTGGATTTACCGGCACTTGCCGCCAACCCAAAAATCCAAGTCCCTCTTCCTTTAAAACATCTTCAAATGTCTGCATCGCCTGTTTATACTTTTCCTCCGATTGTGGAAAAAAGAACATACCGATGCCGTATTCCCGCTTTCCGCCAATCTGAATACCGGCTGCTTTTGCAACCTTGGAAAAATAGGTGTGTGATATTTGCAATAAAATTCCCACACCATCACCAGTTTTTCCTTCGGCGTCCTTTCCAGCACGGTGCTCTAAGGTTTCTACAATTCGCAATGCGCTGTCTACCACCTTGCGATCGGATTCCCCATTGATGTTCACAACCGCACCAATACCGCAGTTCTCGTGTTCAAATCGTGGATCGTACAGACCATTTTTCTTAAATGGTGCTTGTTCTCTGTAATTATCCATGGTCACTTCTCCCTTGTAATATAGATTTATCATTTCGATTTTTCGTAAATAGAACGGCTACTTTTCAGATATGATTGCACATTGGCAATTTCAGACGCTGACTACAACCACTATCTGCAAATCAAAAATACAGTGAAACAAAAAACACCTGCAAAGCGAGAAAATAAAAATCCTCGTTTTACAAGCGTCATTGCTTGTCTATTCAATTTTGTCAAAGCCACTTTACAGCTTCAATCGATTGAAATCATTTATTAATATTGTTATTATACCACGTCACCTCCAGATTGTCAATAGCAAAATCGCAATTTTTTCGAAAAAAATAAATTTATCATGAAAATTAGCTTTTTTCAAAAAGTTTTTTTGCAATTTTACTGTATATATTCGACCCGATGATAAAGATATAAATTACAAGCACAATCATAATTTGCTAATCTTTCTATGTACTTCATTTTTTCTAAAAAACCTCTAGATTTTTCTTGACGGATATGGTATACTAGTGATTAGAGGCTTAAAGATTCCACAGCGGAATCGTGGTATCTGCCTCTAACCTCTTATTTCTCATCCTCTAACACGAATAAACAAGGAGCATACTATGAAACTACTTGCCATTGATGGTAACAGTATTTTAAACCGAGCGTATTATGGAATTCGTCCGCTTTCTAATACACAGGGAATTTACACGCACGCAATCTTCGGATTTATGAATATTTATCTCAAACAGATTGCCATGACGCAGCCTGATGCTGTGGCGGTGGCATTTGATTTGCGCACGCCTACATTTCGTCACAAAGCGGTAAAAAGCTATAAGGCAAATCGAAAAGGAATGCCGGAAGAGCTGGCAATGCAAATGCCCTACCTAAAAAAACTGTTGGGATATCTCGGTATTTCTGTTGTCACCTGTGAAAGGTACGAAGCCGACGATATTCTAGGAACATTTGCAAAGCTTTGCACCGAACAGAATAAAACTTGCGTGATTCTCACTGGCGACCGAGACAGCTTACAACTGGTAAACGACCACGTCACCGTGGCACTTGCCACCAATCGAGAGACAATTTTTTATACGCCGGAGCTTTTTCAAGAGGAATATGGTTTTGCACCACTGTCCCTTATCGACTATAAAGCATTGATGGGTGACAGCTCGGATAATATCTCTGGTGTTACAGGCATCGGGCAAAAAACAGCATCACAGCTCATTGGCGCATGGGATACAATTGAAAACCTCTATGCTCACCTAGATGAAGCGGTGCTTCGCAAAACCGTGTATCAAAAGCTCACTGCCGGAAAAGCAGATGCAGAACAGTCAAAATGGCTGGCAACCATTGTCACAGATGTTCCAATTGATTCAGATTTGTCTCACTACACGATCGGCGCAGGCGATAGTGAAGCAGCGATTGCATTACTTCAAGAACTGGAGATGGCAAAGTTATTGGAAAAACTGTTCGGGAAGAACGCAACAAAGACAGCATTGCAAACGATTCCGCCAGCACAGACACTATCTCTCCAAACGATCCCACTAACAGCAGAGGTACTTACACAAAAAACAGAACAACCCTGTTGCCTTTACGATGGCGAAACGCTTCGTGTATACTGGGAGGATACGCCGGAAACGATTTATACCACAAATGATAAGACGCTTCTGCTTCAGGTCTTTCAACGAAAGCGACTAACTTTTCAGGCAAAATCACAATATTGCTTCTTATTCGCTCATGGAATCACACCAGAAAGTGAACATCCTACTGCACAGGACGCTGAAATTGCCGCCTATCTGCTCAACTCTACCTCAACATCTTACGAAATTCAAAAGCTCTGCATTACGTATCATATTCCATATGCGGAACAAGAGCATGGCGACCTTATGGTACTGCCGAAGCTTTATCAAAAAATGCACACACTCGTAGAACAAGAGGAAATGCTGCCCTTGCTTCACATGGAAGAACAACTAACGATGGTGCTGGCATCCATGGAATCGGTAGGCGTTGCAGTAGATCGGGATGGTGTCGAAACATTTGGCATCTATCTCTCTGAACAGCTGGAAGAAATGCAGCAGATGATTTATGACGAAGCTGGACATGAATTTAACATTGCTTCGCCGAAACAATTAGGCGACGTATTATTCGAAGAAATGCAGCTGCCCCATGGAAAAAAGACGAAAAAGGGCTATTCCACAAATGCGGACATCCTTGAAAAACTGCGAGGAGAATGCCCGATTGTAGACCATGTGCTGCAGTGGCGACAATACGCAAAACTCAAATCCACCTACGTGGACGGACTCCTTAAAACAATTGCTCCAGACGGTCGAATTCACACGATATTTCGTCAAACGGAGACTCGCACAGGTAGAATATCTTCTACGGAACCAAATCTACAAAATATCCCAGTGCGTACATCACTTGGGCGTAATATGCGAAAATTCTTTGTGGCCAAAGAAGGGAATGTACTGCTGGACGCCGACTATAGTCAAATCGAACTACGCCTACTTGCCAACCTCAGCGGCGACAAACAAATGCGAGATGCGTTTTTAAGCGGTGCGGACATTCATGCAGCGACAGCCGCACAAGTATTCGAGATGCCACAAGAAATGGTCACACACGAAATGCGCAGTGCTGCAAAAGCGGTAAATTTCGGAATTCTCTACGGTATGGGCGCATACTCCCTATCACAGGATATTCATGTCACTGTACGGCAGGCAAACCAGTATATTCAAAATTATATGGCACAATTTCCAAGCGTCGGAACATTTATGGACAAAACTGTCGCAGATGCCAAACGAAACGGATTTGTCACCACTTATTTCAAGCGGCGCAGACCCGTTCCGGAACTTGCTGCAACCAATAAAATGGTGCAAGCATCTGGAAAACGAATTGCCATGAACACGCCGATTCAAGGAACAGCAGCAGACATTATTAAAATCGCCATGATTCGTGTATATGAGCGACTAAAGCGAGATGTACCCGAAGCAAATTTGGTGCTGCAGGTACATGATGAACTCATTGTAGAAGTACCGGAAGCTCTTGCTATGCAGGCTGCGAAAGTACTGGGAGAAGAAATGCAGGGGGTCATTCAATCTACACTGCCGGAGTTGCAGTGGAGCGAATTTCCTGTTCCGCTTTCGGCAGATGTTGCCATGGGGACAAGCTGGTTCGAGGCAAAACAATGACGATAAAATTTCAGATTCGAGATGCCATAATGACAGATTTGACACAAATTATCGCCATTGCGGCACACAGTTCTGATCCGTGGTCAGAAGCGGTTTTTCAGCAAACACTAAAAACCGATACACCATTTTGGGTAGCAATTCAAGATACAGAGGTTATCGGGTTTCTGTCTTTATCGTTTTGTGGCGACGTGATAAGTGTCGATAACATCGCTGTCGCACCATCTGTCAGACGACAAGGCGTTGCAAAAGCGTTACTACAAAAAGCAATAAACAAGTACCATGGACGAGAATTTTGGTTGGAAGTACGCCAATCGAATGTCGGTGCTGTTGCATTATATCAATCACTTGGGTTTATCCAAACGGGTCTGCGGCGGCAATATTATCAAAACCTATTGGAAAATGCAATTTTGATGACCAAAATAGTAAAATAAGTAAAAAATAGGAAATGATACATGAAAGATCACTAGGAGGAATTTATATGCCACTTATTCATTTAAAAACCAATCAATCGATTTCCAAAGAGCAAAAGGTCGCTCTCAAATCCGCTTTCGGAAAAGCAATCACCGTTATTCCAGGAAAATCAGAATCATGGCTGATGGTACAAATCGAGCCAGACTGCACGCTGTATTTTAAAGGTGACGACGCACCAGCTGCAATGGTAGACGTTAGCATTTTCGGAAAAGCCGATGACAAAGCATTTGATGCACTCACTGCGCAGCTTTGCACCATTGTTGAAAATCAACTAAAAATCGATGGAAGCCGTATCTATGTCAAATACGCAGAAGTCCCACACTGGGGCTGGAACGACTCGAATTTTTAAAGAAAGAAGCGGTTATCCATGCGAATCCTAGGAATTGAAAGCTCTTGCGATGAAACGGCAGCGAGCGTTGCACTTGACTATACGAAAATTCTCTCAAATGTGGTCGCTTCGCAGGTGGAAGAACATCAACAATACGGCGGTGTCGTACCAGAAATTGCGTCTCGTCGACACTGTGAAAATATCCTTTGGGTGGTACAAAAAGCATTAGATGATGCCGACGTTGCGCTGGACGACTTAGACGGCATCGCAGTCACGGCATACCCGGGACTAATTGGCGCATTACTCGTGGGTGTGAATTTTGCAAAGGGCTTGAGCCTTGCCACGGGAAAACCTTTGATACCGGTACATCACCTAGCGGGACACATTGCCGCAAACTATATTACGCATCCGGAATTAAAACCACCTTATCTCTGCCTTGTGGTCAGCGGAGGACACACTCATATCGTCGAGGTCTTATCCTACACCACTTTTCGAATTATCGGCAGAACCCGAGACGATGCCGCCGGAGAATGTTTTGACAAATGTGCCCGTTCCATGGGTTATCCTTACCCCGGAGGCATACACTTGGACAATGCTTCGAAACATGGCAATCCCAAGGCATTCACCTTACCAAAACCAAAAATTTCAGATAATGCTTACGATTTCAGCTTTTCCGGCTTGAAAACGGCAGTAATTAATCTCATCCACAACAGCAAGCAAAAAGGCATCACGCTATCCCGAGAAGACCTTGCAGCTTCGGTGCAGACTACCATTGCGGAGATACTAACAGAACATACCGTTCGTGCTGCTATATCCCTCGGCTACTCTACCATTGCCATTGCCGGTGGTGTTTCCGCCAATAGCGGCGTGCGAACAAAAATGCAGGAGGCTTGTGCCCGTCTGGGATATCAATTGTATATGCCGCCACTATCGCTTTGCGGCGACAATGGGGCAATGATTGCTTGTGCAGGTTCTTACGCCTTTGACGCCGGTATTCGTGCAGACTGTTCTTTAAATGCTTATGCAACAATGGAATTACGATAGATAAATCTTATTTTTCCTTTACCACAATTTCAAATACCGCAGAAGACACTGCCTGTTCCCACTGCACATTTTCAAAATAGCCATAACATTGACTTTGAAAACACGCTTCCAACCCAAACACATCTGCGGAAAATGCCGTTATCGTCTCTTCGATAGCGGCATTGCACTATGCTTGTATTGTTGCAGCGACAATGTCAAAATTACCAACCCCATCCAGTGTTACCGTAATGGTAACCGTGATGCCATCATTCGTTTCTACGGCATCCATTTCTGTATGGGCGACGTTTATCTTGTAGCTGTCCCCTTGTGGCAATTCCACGAATGTCGGATAAGCATCTCCACGCAGAAAGCAGAGTCCTTTTACAGCGTCTGTCGAAAGAAATCCGCAAAAACTTTCCTCTGTCACAATTGCCATAGAAATCGAATCGTTTTTATAAACGGGAATCAGTGCCATTCCAGAAGAACCTGACAATTCTTTTAAAATCGAGAACAGGTTTGTCGTGGGAATCACGCCACTTTCTTGCGCATATTGCAGCTGTTCCACGAGAAGTGTCGTGTTCGTTTGTTCCAGTGACACCCCTTGCGCCAATCCTAAAACTTGGCAAGAGGGCGATAGGCGAAAATCTTCCATCCACTGGCTGAGATTTTGCTGTCGATCGATACAAGAATACGCCAGAAGTTCTAAGTGCCCAAAAAACAGCGATTTTCTAGTTTGCACTGCCGATTGAGATAGAACAGCAGAAAGGGAATCGCCGGTGCAAATTGCAATAGGATCACTGCTGAAAAAGTCATGGAGCTGTAAAGATACAGCGTCGCTTTGCGTTGCATCCACTTCCACCGCCTGCAAATACGTCCGCTCTCGCACCTCCACCGATCCGCAGCCGGTAGCAGTACCAAACAATAGTGCAAGACTCCAAAGGCACGCTGCTTTTCTATGAACCATTGCTTTTCACTCCTTTTATTTTTACAGACAGACATTAACACATCTACCCACAAATTACAACGCCAGCCAGCATTGCTGCTAGGCACACACTGCTCGCATAATACGTCCGCAGTTTTTGGAACATTTGTCGGAGTAAGTGTGCTGCAAGCGTGGTGTAGAGTGTCAAACGAAAAATGCATAACATACCAAACAGGACAAGATAAATAGCGTCGGCACGTTGGGTGCGAAAGGGCTGTGAGACAGAAACAATCGAAAAAAAAGGATGCGCTGCTGCTCCCATACGATAGCCTAAAACAGTCATACCAATGACTGTTAAAAATACAAGCAACAGACACTTTCCTAAAAATATGCTGCCAGTTGCACGTAACAGGCGTGTCATAGATTTTTTTCGGTATCTCCACAAAATCCAGCAGCAAGAATAACAATACTACTTCATTAACGTATCCCATTTCACGCCAAAAGCCACGCCAAACTGTGTTATGCTCCGTAAAGGTCAAGTAACCTATCTCTCCCTGTGGAATTGCTCCAATGAGCATTACCGCTAATGTGAACAGTAATATTCCAAAGATAAAACTGCTGCTTCTCGCCAATGCCTGAATTCCCAAAGACGCTGTGTAAAAACACGCCAAAACGATGAGTACTGCTGCCCAAATGCTCCTCGTAAACGGCAACGACAATGCGCCGGAAGTATCCTCCAGACGAAAAAGAGAATTCCCTCTACGAAGCAGTAAAACAATGGGCAATACTTTATGCGTCCGGACGTAATCAGAAAAGGAGAATCCCTTGCGATAGATCCAGAGAAAGCTGAAACAGAGTCCGAATTGTAGGAGTATGGCAAAACATCCGCCAATCATCCCCTCCAATGTAAAAGCACTGGAACGACACATTTCTAAAAATGCATCAGACAGCACCAAGCAGCAAAACACCTGACCCAATCACAGCTTTTGTGACGATACATATTCACTCATGATATTCCTCCACCGTAAAATCCCCTGATTGCATCCGCCGAAAATTTATTCGCACCAATGTGTCTCGCATCCCCTTGGAATAGAGCGGCGATAACGGCGCCATGATAGGAAAACCGAAGCTCTCCCCTGCACACAAATTGAACAGAACGGCTGTTCCAAAAAGTACAATGCCAAACAGTCCACAAAATCCACCGGCAAAAAGAAAGCCAAACCGCAGCAGCGTTACTGCTTGTGCCAAATCAGGTACAATGAATCCTGCAATAACTGCTATTGCAGTGACTGTCAACATCGGCGTACTAATCAAACCCGACGCCACTGCCGCATCGCCAATAATAAGTCCTGCCACGATACTGACCGCTCCCCCAATCGCTTTCAGCAATCGCAATCCTGCCTCACGAATCACCTCGTAGATCAATAAAACGCCAATCGCCTCTGCCGTTAGGGATATGGGGGCATTTTCCTCTGCCTGTGCCAAAATCAACAATAATGTTCGGTTGAGCAGCTCCGGATGATGAAGTGCAATCGCCAAATAAAGTGCCGGCAGCAAAATCGCTGCTAAAAATCCAGCGTATTTCAGCCAGCGAATCAGCGTGGTATACACCGGTCGATAGCAGTAGTCATCCATAGTCTGAAAACTTTCGCAAAAAAGCTTCGGAATCACTAGTGCAAAAGGTGTTCCCTCAATAAGCAGCCCTACTCTCCCTTCCAATAGCTTTGCGCAAAATACATCCGGACGTTCTGTGGTACCCACCGTGTCTACAATACAGCCACGGCGATTTTCTAAAAATGGCTGGATATAGCCAGAAGAAAGTATCGACTCCAACTCCATGCGATCCAGTCTTGCCTGTATTTCTTGAATCCACTTTTGTGGCACACGATCTGCCATATAACACAGACACAAATCTGTCTGACTTTTACTTCCCTTACAAAATAACTTCAACTTTAGTTGTGGTGATTTCATGCGACGACGTACCAACGACATATTCACTCGTACTGTTTCCACAAAGCCGTCCTTTGCTCCTAAAATATTGTCCTCCCCGGACGGCTCACTGACCGAACGCTTATCATATCCTTGAATGCCAAAAACCAGGGCACGTGTCGCACCTTCCAGTACCAAAACCGCAAAACCAGAGTTGAGAAAACGAAACAAATCAGCATAGGTTTTCGCATCAGCATGATCGGTAGAGTAGAGCTGTCGTTTCTCGATGTAATCGAAAATTTTTGCCGCAGTGGGATTTGGCAGTGCTATTTGTGTAATGGGTCTAAGAATCAACTCCGTAATCGTAGAAGTGGATAGCATTCCCTCACAGCAAAGCAAGGCAGCAGACAGTCCGCTGAGAACAAATTCGTTCACCAACAAATCAGACGAGTCTTCGGCAATTCTACGAATAACAGACAAATTTTCTGCCAATTTCGGGACAATGCTCTTCTGAAGCAGCTGTTCTGTAAGATTTTCTTCGTGTATCATGGCTTTTCTCCTTCTCTCACGTGCTACTAGTGTACCACGTTCTTTTCAGATTATACAAGCCCTCTCTCCTCTTCTGTGAATTTTTCAAAATATCGATTGACAAAACCTAAAAAATATACTATAATAGAAACGTTACACGATTTCAAAACCATTTTGCCGGAAATAACCGGCTTTGTAAAAAGGAGTTTTCAACTATGGCTAAGAAGCAAATTTCAAAATCCGGTGCTGCAAAACTACGGGAAGACCTCGATTATCTCATTACGGTACGTCGTCAGGAAATGGCACAAAAACTGAAAGAAGCACGTGCCCAAGGCGATTTGTCCGAAAATGCAGAGTACGACGAAGCGAAAAATGAACAGGCAATTCTCGAAGCGCAAATTGCTGAAATTCAATTTACCTTAGACAACTCTGAAGAAGTTGACGATGCCAATATCTCCATAGATGAAGTCGGACTCGGCTCTACTGTGAAGCTGAAAAATTTCTCTACTGGAAAGATTGAAACGCTCCAGATTGTCAGTGCCAATGAGGCGGATTTCTCCTCCGGAAAAATCTCCGACGAATCCCCTATCGGCAAAGCTGCCATGAAAAAGAAAGTCGGCGACACTTTTCTCATCGAAGCACCTGTCGGCGAACTGAAATTTGAAATTTTAGAAATCGGAAAGTAAAAATACAGGAAGTGAAACCAATGGCGAACGAAAATACACCAATCGGAAATTCGATTGAAACAGAACCAGACCAAAATCTCTTACGCCAAGTGCGAATAGAAAAACTGCGCCAGCGTCAAGCGGAGGGAAACGACCCCTACACTGTCACCAAATTTGATGTAACAGGAAAGGCTGCAAATATTAAATCCGATTATGAAACGACAGAAACAAAATTTATCCAAGAGACAAACGGCGATGAAGAAGCTTTGCAAGAAAAGCTGAATACGCTGAAAGCACAAATTGTTTCTATTGTCGGCAGAATTATGAGCTGGCGTGATATGGGACGTGCCAATTTCATTGACGTCCGTGACGACACCGACCGTATTCAGGTTTATGTGCGCATGAATGACATCGGAAAGACAGAATTCAAGGAATTCAAGAAATGGGATATCGGCGATATCGTAGGTGTAAAGGGCTTTGTATTTCGAACGAAAAAGGGCGAAATTTCAATTCATGCAGAAGAAATCACCATGCTGTCAAAATCGCTCCTCCCGCTGCCGGAAAAATGGTACGGACTAAAAGATCAGGATACACGCTATCGCCAGCGTTATCTGGACTTAATTGTTAACCCGAACGTAAAGCAGACATTTGTGACAAGAAGCCGGATTTTGCGGGAAATCCGTAACTATCTGGACGGAATCGGTTATCTGGAGGTCGAAACGCCGGTGCTTTTGCCATTGCAAATCGCAGCGGCTGCACGTCCCTTTGTCACCCACCACAATACGCTGGATATGGATATGTTTTTACGGATCGAAACGGAGTTGAATCTAAAGAAACTGATTGTAGGTGGCTTTGAGCGTGTGTACGAAGTGGGCAGAATTTTTCGGAACGAGGGGATGGATCCATCTCACAATCCAGAATTTACTACCATTGAAATGTATCAGGCATACACGGATTATTTCGGCATGATGGATTTGATTGAAGATTTATATCGGACACTGACAAAGAAAATTTGCGGTAAGGATGTTATTTCCTATCAAGGTACAGACATTCGCCTTGGCGAACAGTGGAAGCGACTCACTATGGTAGAAGCGGTACGAAAATACGCCGGCGTAGACTATGACAATTGGGAAAACGACGAGAAAGCTCGCCAATGTGCTAAGGAAAAAAACGTAGAAGTAGAAGAAGGCGAAAATGCCACAAAAGGTCATGTGCTGCTTGCATTCTTTGATGCATTCGTAGAGGAAAAACTGATTCAACCGACGATTATCTATGATTATCCGGTGGAAAATTCACCGCTGGCAAAACGGAAATCAGAAAATCCGGCGTTTACAGAACGGTTTGAATATTTCATCTATGCAAGAGAAATGGGCAATGCATTCTCGGAACTCAACGACCCCATCGACCAACGGAAACGATTTGAGAATCAAGTTGCAGCCCGACGTGCATTAGGCGACACCACTGGCGAAGTAGACGAAGATTTCGTTACAGCTCTGGAATATGGTATGCCACCCACCGGCGGACTGGGACTCGGTTTGGATCGACTGGTCATGCTCTTGACAGACAGTGCGTCGATTCGAGATGTTCTTTTGTTTCCTACCATGCGACCACTTCCAAAGCGAAATGAACAAACAGGTTCTGTTGAAACAGATGCATAATTATTTTCCCTGCCTATCATGAAACGAGGTATCCCATGCAGAAAGAAGAGAAACACAAAGTAGAAAATACACAGTCGGAAGAAACGTCTGCAAAAAACGAAAAGCATAAGAAGAAAAAAGGCAAATCGCTTCTCGAAACGATGCGTGAAATTGACGAAAAAGAAGCGCAGCAGGAAGTCGAACGGGAAGAACGGCTGCAAGAACAAATCGCCAAAAAAGAACAAAAAGAACGAGAAGCTTATGAAAAGAAAATCCAGCAAGATCGTATCGAACTAATTCGACTGAAACAAGGTGTCATCGAAGAAAGCGAGACCATCCACGAGGAAAAAGAGGAAAAACCAAAGCTGTCTTTTTGGAAAAGGATTTCCAATTTCTTCTACCATAGCAAGTGGTGGCTCTGGATTACAGTGTTCATTGTGGCGATTTTCGGTTTTTTGGCATACGACTATATCACGAAAGTACGACAAGACATGATCGTCATGGTGCTAACCGACGATTCCGATTTGCAGCTGATGAGTGAAGAACTGGAGACGTATTTTGAGCAGTTCACCGATGACGAAAACGGCGACGGTAAAATCCAAGTGGATATCTATATGATTCCGGTGACAGACGACATTGCTACAATGGACTATTACACCGGCAATGCTACAAAACTGTCAACCCAAATGATGTTAGGCGATGCGGTTATGGTATTAACCGATGCAAAGGCAAATGAATATATCATTGCGGATGAGACACTGGAAAATATGGAAGATCTGTATCCGAACAATTCAAACGCACGAGAACAAGGATATTATCTTCGACACACGGACTTCGCCACCCAGATCGGTTATGAGGGAAAGGTCGATCGTGATTTATCCTTGGGGTTGCGAACGGTAACGAAAACTTATGACAGTGTAGAAGATATGCAGAAAAATTATGACATTGCAAAAAAAGTACTCGACCGGATTGTAGAATCCCTACAGGGGACAGAAGAACCGGAAGATGTTACAGAAACAACGGAAAGTGAAACGGAGGCGGAATAAATGCTGCGAATTGGTTGCCACTTGCCATCCTCAAAGGGTTACCTTGCTATGGGAAAACACGCTGTAAAGCTTGGTGCAAATACTTTTGCGTTTTTCACACGCAATCCACGTGGTGGTGCAGCAAAACCAATCGACGAAATTGACGTAAAAGCGTTTCTCGATTATGCCAAGGCACATGACATTGACCGCTTAGTGGCACACGCTCCCTATACCATGAACCTGTGTTCCGCAAAGCAGGAAATACGACAGTTTGGGAAAGAAATGCTTCAGGACGATTTACGGCGAATGGAATATACGCCAAATCAATACTATAATTTTCACCCGGGCAGCCACACGGGACAAGGCGTAGAAACGGGTATTCGACAAATTATCGACGCCCTAAACGAAAGCTTATTTCCAGAACAATCCACTACAGTACTTCTGGAAACAATGGCTGGAAAAGGCAGCGAAATCGGACGATCATTTGAAGAACTACATGAAATCCTAGACAGTATAACCCTGTCGGAAAAAATCGGCGTATGTTTAGACACCTGCCACATTTGGGAGGGTGGCTACGACATTATCCACAATCTGGACGACGTATTAAACGAATTCGACCATATCATTGGACTGAGTCGACTATATGCGGTACACTTAAATGATAGTATGAATCCTCTGAGTGCACACAAAGATCGACATCAAAAAATCGGTCAAGGACAAATCGGTGCGGAAGCACTTCGCCATGTGGTAACGCATCCAGTGTTGCGAGATTTACCCTTCATTCTTGAGACACCCAACGATGACGAAGGCTATGCGGCTGAAATTGCGCTTTTGCGCAAAGCATAAAACATAATTCATAATAAAAAAGCGAAGCAGTTTGATATAAGCCGCTTCGCTTTTTATCATGTTCCCTTAACCTTTCAAATTTGTGGCAACACCGTTTCGGACACGTTCCACTGTATCCGCATACGTCATTAATAACGCATTTACTTGTATTACTGCTTCTCGCCACTGTCGCTCCTTCTCCGTTTCAGGAGAGAAGCTTTGAATCTCCTGGGTAATGATAACACTGTCCTTCCACAGCGGGATAATGTGCGATGCCGCTTCCAACGCATCTGCTCCGGCATATACCCACTGTCGCACCAGTTCTTCCGCATGATAAATCAACTTTTGTTCATCTCAGAATTCCGCAGCGTGAATGGATGCATCCCAGACATCCTTTTCTGAAAAGCCGTATTTTTCCATAGCATAACGCAATTTTCCCTGCGATTTTTCGCCGATAATCAAATGCATCTGCTTCCTCCATTATTCTGTAATTAGTATTTCCAACGCCCTTGCCAGCTGTAAATCATTTTCACTGTCCGGATTTTCATAATCCACTTCATAATCACCGATTTCTACTTCTTCATCCGGCGTAATCCCAACGCCATGGTAACACTCCCCTTTGGTCGTTCGATAAGTCGCCGTGGTAATCGTCAGCGCACCGCCATCAGGTAGCTCCTGTGTCACCTGCATCACGCCCTTTCCATAGGTAGTAACACCGACAACCGTCGCCTTTCCAAAATCAGAAAGTGACACTGTAAAAAGCTCCGCCGCACTGGCAGTGTTTTCATTCACAATGACAACCATTGGTAAATCACATTTCTCTGCATCAGATGTGACAAGCGTCTTTGTAGTACCATCTTTGTAGGTAGCAACAGCAATTTCACCCTCCGGCAAAAGCGGATCGAGAATCTGCTCTAAACTCGTCACCAACCCGCCGCCATCATCACGTAAATCAAACACAAACGACTGCACACCATCTTCTAATAGCTGGTCAAATATTTCTTGAAATTGTTCCGGTGTATTTTCTTTGAATGAGGCAATCCGAATGTAGCCGACATTATTTTCCAACATTTGTCCCCAGCAGCTCGCCACCTCGATCACCATGCGAGAAGCCTCCTGATCAAATGTCTCTTCATCCCGCAAAATTGTCAGACAAACGCTCGTATCCTCGTCTCCATCCCGAATCAGAGAAACAGCCGCTTCATAGCCAATTTCCGCCACGTCCTGTCCGTCTACTGCCACAACGACGTCGTCTGCCTGTAAGCCAGCCTGTGCTGCCGGCGTATCTGCCAATACGCTCTCGATATGCATATAGCCATCTTCTGTCACACTCATTGTAATGCCGATTCCCGTTGTCGTACCGGACTCTGTTGTCTGATAAGAAGTATATTCCGCACTTGTCATATATTGGGAATAGGGATCATCCAAGCCATCTACATACCCTTTCAATGCACCATCCATTGCGGCTTCTTCATCCACGTCTGTATAGTAAGCAGCGTCAACAGCTGATACAAGCTGATCAAGACGACTATACTTTTCCTCTAGATGAAAACTACGAGCAAAGCCCAAAGCCATACCAATTGCTAGAATAAAACAAATGGCAATCAAAAAAACGAGTGTAGATTTTTGAATCTGTACTACAGTATGCTTCGGTGTCTCTGCATTCTTTTGCGATTTTTTTTTCATTGTCACAAAACCTCATTTCTCAATCAGAAAAGAAAAAAGACAGCAGTCTAAAATCTCACCTCTGTCCTTTCCGATACACAACGTGTCCGGAACTTTTCCGAACACGGTGCATCTTATCTTATACATCACTTCTTCATTTTATACATCCATTACCCCAAATACGTCATTGGATCAACTGCCGTACCGTTGACACGGATTTCAAAGTGCAAGTGAAATCCGGTAGAATAACCGGTGCTTCCCACGTAACCGATGGTCTGACCCTGTGAAACGGTGTCACCAACTGAAACAGTAACCGACGCCATATGTCCATACAATGTCGTATATGTGCTGTCATGCTGGATAATTACATAGTTTCCATAGCCACCGCCACAGCCACAGCTGGAAGATTTCGCATAGTTATGGGTACAACCACTCACTACTTTAATTACTGTACCACTCTTCGAAGCTACAACAGCCGTGCCAGCGTTACCACCTGCGATGTCAATACCATTATGATTCGTACTCCATCGACTGCCGAAGCCACTGGAGACGACATAGCTACTAGGGTTTGGCCAAGCAAAACCAGAACTGGAGCTGCTAGAACTGCTGCTGGAAGACGAAGTTGTAGTCGTTGTTGTAGAAGCCGTTGTTGCAGCAGTGGTTGCAGCGGTCGTTGCCTTTGACGAGCTGGAACTGCTCGAAGACGAGCTACTGCCGGAATTACTAGAAGTAGAATTCTTCGATGTGCTGCTGGAAGAACTGCTCGAACCTGTATTTGTGCTTATGCTAGATTCCGATTCAGAGGAACTTTCGGAGTTATCTGCCACTGCTGTTTCCGCAGCCGCAGCGGCTTCTTCTGCCGCCTTCCGTTCTTCTTCTTCCTTTGCCGCCTGTGCAATCGCAGCCTGAATTTCTTCTTCTTCTGCATCAAGAGCATCATTCGTCGCTTCCAGATCTTCCACATCTTGGTTTAACTGTTCCTGTTCCCGTGCCAAAGCCTCCTGTGCCTCAGTTGTTTCAGAATATGTATCCTGTAGTGCTTCTAACTGTTCTGTAAATTCTTCTTTCTTTTCTTTTTGTTCGTCTTGTTGTTCTATCAGCGTTGTTTTCTGCTCTTCCAGTTCCTCTTTCTTGGCATTGCATTCTTCCAAAGATTCTTTTAAGCCATTGACAAGATCATTATCATGCTGTGCCACATGAGAAATCAACTCGTATTTCGACAACAAATCATAGAAATCTGTTGCTCCAACCAGTACAGATGCCAAGCTATCGTTCCCCTGTACATACATTGCACGCAGCCGCTGCTTAAATTCATCTAAGCCAACTTCAATGTCTGCTTCCATAACAACGATTTCGTCTTCTGTCCTTTCAATCGTTACAGTCGTTTCATCAATGGAATCGCTAATGCGGCTCAGCTCTTCGTTTACAATCTCCAAGTTGTCCTGCTGTAAGGCAATTTTTTCTTGTAACACTTCTTGATATTCTTCATTTTCATCTAAATCCGATTGCAATGAATCCAATTCTGCCTGTTTTTCTGCAATCTTTGCCTCATTTGCTTCACGCTCTTCTTGTAGTTCTTCCAGTGTCATTGCCGAAACTGGAATATCCCGAAGTGGTGCCCAATCAGACGTTGCGGCAAGACTTGTCGCAAGCATCGACAGGCAGACAATACCGCTAACTGCACGAAGTGCTTTTGTTTTCTTTGAATGATTTTTTTTGTACTTCTGATTACTCATAAAATCGAAATGCCTCCTCAGACGTTTAAATGCTTTCGCATAGAAACCATACTGCCAAATGCGCCAAACAACGTACCCGACAATAAATAAGCAATTGTCACTTTCCATGCGACATCTTGGAAAGGTATGATGCTTCCCATACCAATCACAGATAAAATATCTGTTTGACCAGTCAAAAGTCCTACCAGCGAATCATATCCAAGCCATGTAATAACCAAGGCTATGCCACCAGCGAGTAATCCGGTCACCATACCCTCTATAAAGAACGGAAAGCAAATAAATGAATTCGTCGCACCGACATACTTCATAATTTGAATTTCTTCCCGTCGTGCAAACACGCTTGCTTTTGTTGCGTTAGAGACAATAACAACCGAAATTGCAACCAACGCAACAATAATTACGCCGAATATAATACTAACTGTTTTTCGCAGTTCCGTCAACAAGTTTACAAAATCCATGGGCGCACGAATCGAATAAATATGATCCAGCTCATTAATTTCTACTATTGTAGTAGAAATAATCGAAATATCGTCAATGCGAATACGATACCCATCAATCAACGGATTATCGTCTCCAAGAGAGTCGAACAGCATCTCATAATCCGACATACTCTCTTTCAAATCTTCAAATGCCTGTTCTTTCGAGTAAAAGCTAATGCTGCTGATGTTGTCAATCTGTTCGAGCTTTGATCGAAATTCCAATACTTCTTCATTAGTTGTGTCCTCATTTAAATAGACAATCACCTCGTTTTTGTCCTCAATGCCACTAATTATGGAGCTTAGGTTCATATAAAACAGAATAGACATTCCTACCAAGAGGATCGAGACCAGTAATACGCAAAATGAAGCAAATGCCATCATTTTATTTTTCCAAATATTTTCTACACCCTGACCTGCAAGATACCTGACACCACTAAACTTCATTGATTAGATTCCCTCCAATCAGTTCGTCGAATTTCACATAACCTTGCTCGATATTGATAACACGCCCACCGAATTCTTTGACGAGGGCATGATCGTGGGTAACCATCAGAATTGTCGTTCCGATATTGTTGATGCCCTGCAATAGTTGTACAATTTCATAAGACAACACCGGATCGATATTTCCAGTAGGTTCATCTGCAATAATTAGCTGAGGGTCATTGACCAATGCCCTAGCAATTGCCACACGCTGCATCTCACCACCGGAGAGTTGATTCGGATAAACATCTTTCTTATCAGAAAGTCCCACCAGTCCTATCACATAAGGGACTCGCTTCCGGATATACTTCACAGGTGCATCAATAACTCGCAGCACAAACGCCACGTTCTCATAAACTGTCATCGATGAAATCAGGCGAAAATCTTGAAAAACAAATCCAATCGTGCGGCGCAGTGCAGGAATACGACGACGACGCAGATGATTCAGATTGTAGCCGTTTACAGTAATCGAACCGCTTGTGGGGTCAATTTCTTTGAGAATCAACTTAATCATGGTGCTTTTTCCTGCACCAGAAGACCCAACTACGAAAGCAAAGTCTCCGTCGTTGATTTTGACATTAACATGGTGTAGTGCATCTACACCACTGAAATATGTTACGGAAACATCTTTCAGTTCAACCAAGCTTGCACACATCCTTTCATGCGACTGTTTCAGTCGCATTCATCCATTTAAAATTTTGCCGGATTTACGGAAAGATATTTCTTAACCATCAGCGCAATCTTAAAGATAATCGCATGATCAAATTCTCGCAAATCAAGTCCCGTCAGCTTCTTAATTTTTTCCAATCGGTACACCAGAGTATTTCGGTGTACGAATAGCTTTCGGGAGGTTTCCGACACATTCAAGTTGTTTTCAAAAAATTTCTGAATCGTAAACAACGTTTCATGATCCAGTGATTCAATACTGCCACGCTTAAACACTTCGTGGAGGAACGTCTCACACAGGGTTGTCGGCAGATTATAAATCAAACGAGCAATTCCCAGATTGTCATAGCTGACAATTGCCTTATCGGCGTCAAATACCTTTCCTACTTCCAAAGCTATTTGTGACTCCTTGAACGAGCGAGACAATTCCTTTACACCAGTTACAATTGTTCCAATCCCTACATTGACACGAGTATAAAATTCTGAACTCAGAGTATCTGCGATAGATCTCGCCAACTTTTCCAAATCCTTTGTATCCACCGACTCCTTGATTTCTTTCACCAAAACAATATCCGTTTCAGAAATCGTAAACACAAAATCTTTGTTTTTATCTGGGAATAGGTTTTGAATGACATCATATGCTGAAACATCGTTCGCCGAAATGATCCGAATGAGCAATATCACACGGCTCACTTCTACGTTAAAGTGCAGCTCCTGTGCTTTGATAACAATGTCTCCAGGTAAAATATTGTCCAGAACAATATTTTTGATGAAATTATTTTGATCATACTTTTCATCATAATATTGCTTGATATTAAACAGCGAAATTGCTAAAATGTTCGCATACTTTGCAGCATTATCATCCATGCCCTCCACAAAAACCGCATACTCCGGCTTTGTACGAGAACCAAACGGCTTATAAGTATAGCCGTCACGAATAAAGATATCGTGAACATCATTCAAATCCAAAGAAACAAACTCATTCGTTGTCCCCACCCAATTCAAATCGCTGCAAGCAATAATAGTCGCTGACTCATCTACAACACCGATCGTTACGCCAACGGCGTCACGCATTTGATGTACCAACCCTTGAAATAGTTTATTTGACATATGGAACTCCCTTTCTAAACAATCTAGCACAAGCTCCGCCAAGTTCAATATATTACAAATTATAACATATTTCACGGCTTAGTTTGTGAACTCAACATTAAACTTTCCGTAGTTTTTTATGTATCACCGATGCTTTTTCCTGTTTCATCACATAAAATACTTTTTTTACTATTTGCATTGTAACGCAAATGTAATCTTTTTCACGTACTGATGACTTTTTGGAACAAAATCCTCACATTTTCTCAGGACAAGTCACTTTTAGAATCCGTAAGCAATTAGAAATCACTTGACATACCGCTCCGCTGAGCAGCAGCCGTGCCTGCTGTATTTCTGAAGTTTCAGCATATTTCATGCTGCACGCATCATAAAATCGATGGAACATGGTTGCCAGCTCCACCACATATTTTGTGACCCTTGACGGATCATACTGCCTTGCTGCAGTATCCAATTCAGAGGGCAATGTCGCTAAATGGCGAATCAGCTCGATTTCTGTCGGATGTGTCAGCAAAGTCAGATTTTTTGCATCACACTGCTCCTGCGTCAGTCCCTCCTCCGCCATAGTACGCATCAAACTACAAATACGGGCGTGGGCATACTGAACGTAATACACAGGATTTTGCGAAGATTTTTCCACTGCCAGATCCAAATCGAATTCAAAGTGTGAATTTGCCTCACGAGTATTAAAGAAAAACCGTGCCGCATCCAGTGGAATTTCATCCAGCAGTGTTACCAGTGTAATTGCCTTTCCACTACGCTTCGACAGTTTAATTGCCTCGCCATCACGCATGAGCATAACCATTTGCATTAGCACCACATCAAGACGATCGGTATCGACGCCTAACGCTTTCAATGCAGCTTTCAATCGTGGCACATAGCCGTGGTGGTCTGCACCTAGAATATCAATTGCCTTATCGAAATTGCGTACCATTAATTTATCATAATGGTAGGCAATATCCGGCACCACATAGGTAGGGATTCCATTGGCACGCACCAAGACGAAGTCCTTATCTGCGCCAAACTGCTCTGCCTGAAACCAAATGGCACCTTCTTTTTCATAAGTACAACCACGTCTTGTCAATTCATCAATAACCCACTGTACTCTGCCGTTTTGGTGCAGCGTACTCTCCCGAAACCAGTTATCATAGACAATCCGATACTTTTTCAAGTCACGTTCCAAACCTGCAATATTCTGTGGTAGTGCGTACGCAACCAATGCATCCCGCCGTTTTTTTGCATCTGTCTGCACATAGGCATCACCATGTTCTGCAATAAAATTTTCAGCATATTCCACAATATCCGCACCCTGATAAGCATCCTCCGGCATTTCTACAGAAGAATCAAAGTGCTGTAGATAGCGTACCTCCAACGACGTAGCGAACTTTTCAATCTGGTTACCGGCATCATTAACATAGAACTCACGTTCCACATTCCAACCCGTCCAGCTTAAAATTTCTGCCAGACTATCGCCCAATGCACCGCCCCTCGCATTGCCAATATGCATCGGCCCCGTAGGGTTTGCAGAAACAAATTCTACCAGAACACGCTTTCCACAACCGGTTTGAGTCTTGCCATACTGTTCTTTTTCGGTCAACACTGTCTGAACCACATCCGCAAACCACTGCTGCTTCAAGAAGAAATTCAGAAATCCAGGACCTGCCACCTCGGCTCGTTCAAAAATTGTTCCTTCCAACGGTACTGCCTCCAACAACAATACCGCAATTTTTTTCGGTGCCATGCGAAACGCTTTTGCGCTGACTAATACAACATTTGCAGCAAAGTCGCCGTGGGCTTTATCCGCAGGAATTTCCACTTGAAACGATGGAATCGGTACTGCTGGAATTTTCTCCGCTGCTACCAGCTGTCCCAAGCCATCCAACAACAGCTGACGGAGTGTTTCCGACGCTTGTTTGATACAATCCATACACATTTTCCTTTTTTAATATAATGATAATAAAATAATTAAAGTGACTCTTGTGCCACATGCTTTGGCTGTTCTTCCCAAGTTAACTCAATATGATCTTCCGATATGATCAAAGCATTGGTATCCACCACATAATGTAACCGCAAGATGCCCCCATTTTCTCGCCGTTCCATGTACAGCTTCTTCGCCTGAATGCCGAGTAACATTTCACCAAAGGGCGTCCGATAAAGATTATAATGTTTCTTTCCTTCTTCCATTGTAAGATTCGAGACAATGAGTCCGCCACGTGTCACGGTTACCAGCATTTCCGGCGTTACACGAATGATCGTCTTCGATCCAGAAAATCCGGTAATTTCAGAATCCGGATAGGATAATTCTAGTGTACCATCTTCTTTCCATTGACATTCTCCTACTGCAATCAATTCTATTTTCTTCTCTTCCCCATCCTCTGAGATTTGTGCGTTCTCCAAGGTAATCAAAACGTCCATGTATCCCATTCCTTTTCGTATTATTGCAAGCTACAGCGAAAAACCTTTCCCACTACATCCTGTTCCAGAAAATGTCCCGCATTTTCCACAAACTGTTCCGTGCTGTCGCTGACGTAATAGGTATTCTCTCCGTCTGTCTCACGATCAGCAAGCAGGTCTTGTTCTTCTAAACAGCATCTTGCATATTTCGCCGCCTCTGCGCCAGAGGAAATCAGCTTCACTCCATCTCCCATCAAATCGGCAATAATATCTCGAATCACAGGATAATGGGTGCATCCCAAAATCAACGTATCTACGCCAGCTTCCCGCACCGGTGTCAGATATTCCTCTGCTATAAGCCGTGTCACCGGATTTTCAAAATCAGTGTATCCATTTTCCACCAAATGCACAAACATCGGACAGGACTGTGCCGTCACAACAATATTCGGATCTAGGCGACTAATTTCTTTTTCATAGCTGCCGCTGCGCACTGTCGCAAGTGTGCCGATAACACCGATTTTTCCATTGTGTGTCTCTTTCACTGCCGTCCGGACAGTGGGGCACACAACGCCAGTAAAAGGCATATCTATAATAAACGGACAATCCCCTACCACGGAACTCACCGTGCCACAGGCAGCAATAATCATTTTTACAGCGTGCTGCCGCAAAAATGCCGCATCCTCTTTCGCATAGCGCATTACCGTTTCCGGACTGCGTCCTCCATAGGGAATCCGTGCGGTGTCACCAAAATAGATAATATTCTCATGGGGCAAAATGGCATTCAGTTCCTTCACTGCTGTAAGTCCACCGAGTCCAGAGTCAAACACTCCGATTGCATCATTCTTCATTCTCGTTCTCCCAATTAGCTGCGTGCAGTATTTTCCATCGCCTGTTCCAAAAGCTTATCCACCAAATATTCTTGGCTCATGCCAAGATGTTCCATCAGTTTCGGATACATACTAATCCCTGTAAAGCCGGGCATGGTATTGATTTCGTTCAAAACCACGTTGCCGTCCTTGCGTAAGAAGAAATCCACACGAGCCAAACCTTTACAGCCCAATTTCGAGTAAGCATCTACAGCAATTACCCGAATTCGTTCGGAGACATCGTCGGGAATCCGTGCAGGGATGTGCAGCTTGGAAGTGCCATTCACATACTTATCGTCGAAATCATAAAACTCCGCAGCGGGTTCAATTTCACCTACATAGGAGGCGAAGGGTGCATCATAACCAAAGACAGCAACTTCTAATTCTATTCCCTCGATATATTCCTCGATAATCACCTTTTCGTCGTGAGTAAAGGCAATCTGAATCGCCTCTTTTAGACATTCCTCATTACTTGCCTTGTTTACGCCTATAGAAGAACCAGCGTTTGCCGGTTTCACGAACAGTGGAAATCCTAACGTCTCTTCTATTGCCATACATTTTTCGTCTAGCTTGTCAATTTCACGTTGATGCACGCAAGCCCATCGTGCCATTTGAATCCCGTGATATTGCAGTGCGATATGTGTCATACCTTTATCCATACAAACAGCACTACTCAATACGCCACATCCTACGTATGGAATTCGTGCCATCTCCAGCATTCCCTGTATGCGCCCATCCTCGCCATTTCTGCCGTGAAGCACCAGAAAAACTACATCTACCTTTTTAATATAGGTTTCCCCGTTTTCAATGGCGATAATACCGCCATGCAAGGGATCAGGCGAGAGTATCGCCGCACAGCAGTCAGGATTCTGTTCCCACTGACCGGTAGAGATCTCGCTATAGTCACCTGGAAAAAAAAGCCACCTACCCTTTTTCGTGATACCAATGCAAAATACCTCATACTTGCTTTTAGGAATACTGCGAATCACATTTTCTGCAGACATAAGAGAAATATCATGTTCACTGGATACACCGCCAAAAAGTACGGCTACACGTGTTTTTGCCATATATAACTTTCCTTTCTAAATCAATTCTCCTTCAAACGCTTTGCACATAGAAGTCACATATATTTATTATATCACAAATCAAAAAAAGAAGCAAGTGCTTTTTCAAAAAAATCGATATTTCATGCGAAAAAAAGGCGATTTCTTGTAAAACGAATGCTGTTCCAAAATTTTTTTAAAATAGCTCTTGACAAATCGAGTCGCATATGATATAATATATTTACCTCTTTATTGCAGAGGTTATTTTTATGCACTTTTGAAGCGAACGATTTCCAGAAAGTGTTTCTGCATACAAGAGGGAGGCAAATGTGTGGAAGACGCAATTGCATACAGCAGAGCGAATTCCGGCTCTATGGGATAATCCCATCAGAGAAGTAACAAACAGGAGGTGCCGAATAATGAGAGTGAAAATCACGTTGGCTTGTACCTAGTGCAAGCGCCGCAATTATGTGACCAAAAAGAACAAGCAAAACAACCCGGAACGGATTGAAATGAATAAGCACTGCAAGTTCTGCCGGAAGCATACGCTGCACAGAGAAACAAAGTAATGGGAGGCTCATGCAATGGCAGAAATTGAAAAGAATGCTGCAGAGCCGTCTGCAAAAACCGAGCAGTCTGACAGCAAGGAAACCAAAAAAGCAGAAAAGGCAGCTGCAAAAGAAGCAAAAGCTGTAGCAAAAAAAGATTCTAGTAACAAAAAGCAAAAGCCAAAGGGAAAGAAGAACATTTTCGCCCGAATCGGCAGCTGGTTCAAAGATCTGAGAAAAGAATTCAAAAAAGTTGTTTGGCCGGACAGAAAGAAAGTATTTAACAATACCCTTGTTGTCTTGGCAGTGATACTCATTGGATCGGTTCTCATCGGTCTAATTGATACCGGACTGCTGCAGCTAATGGAATTCTTTATGGGACTTTCCAGCTAAAAACGTGACAAAAAAGAAACTTGGGAGGATTATACTATGTCAGAAGCAGCGAAATGGTATGTCATTCATACCTATTCCGGCTATGAAAATAAGGTAGCAAAGGATATTGAAAAGGTCGTGGAAAACCGCAAGCTTCATGACCTCATCCAGGAAGTACAGGTTCCCACGGAAATGGTGGAAGAAGTCACAAAAGACAAAAATGGCAAGCCGCAAAAACAAGAAGTGGAACGGAAAACATTCCCCAGTTACGTTCTGTTAAAAATGGTCTATACCGACGATACATGGCACGTTATAAAAAATATCCGTGGCGTTACCGGATTCGTCGGACCCGGTTCAGAACCGACACCACTGTCAGAAAAAGAAGTCGCAGCACTAGGCGTCAACCAGCTGGGCAAAAAGCTAGAGCTGAACTACGACGTAGGCGACTATGTGGTTGTTTTCGGTACGGCAATGGATGGCTTCACTGGCGTTGTACAAAAAATCGACTTGGACGAGGGAACTGTCGATGTGCTGATTTCTATGTTCGGTCGTGAAACACCGGCAACGCTGCAAGTAGACCAGATTGTCCATCAGGATATTTAACAAAAAGATTAAAAAGACGAAGTCAAAACAGTAAAATTTGACTTCCAAAAGTGGGAGAGAGGTCGTGAAAATACCTCTCGCCGTAACCACAATATGGAGGTGTGCGCAATGGCACAAAAAGTAACAGGTTATATTAAACTACAGATTCCGGCAGGAAAGGCTACTCCTGCACCGCCTGTTGGTCCGGCTCTGGGTCAGCATGGTGTCAATATTATGGCATTCACAAAGGAATTTAATGAACGTACCAAGAATGACATCGGTATGATCATTCCAGTTGTCATCACTGTTTATGCAGATCGCTCGTTCTCCTTTGTCACAAAGACTCCGCCTGCAGCTGTACTCATTAAGAAAGCTTGCGGCATCGAAACCGCTTCCGGCGAACCAAATAAAAATAAGGTTGCCAATATCACAAAGGATCAGATTCAGAAGATCGCAGAGCAGAAAATGCCCGACTTAAACGCTGGTTCTTTAGAGGCTGCTATGTCCATGATTGCCGGTACTGCTCGCTCAATGGGTATCGTTGTCGTAGACTAAAGGCTGTCAAAAAAGTGGGAGGAACATTCCGCTAGCTGATGTATACGTCAGCGCACCACTAAACTAGGAGGATTAAATTAACATGAAACACGGAAAGAAATATAATGACAGCCGTAAGGCTGTAGATGCTGGCAAGCAATATGCAGCCGAAGAAGCACTGACTTTGGTTTGCGAGAATGCAAAGGCAAAATTCGACGAAACCGTCGAAGCACATATTCGTCTGGGTGTAGACTCTCGCCACGCCAACCAACAGGTTCGTGGCGCAGTTGTACTGCCGAATGGTACCGGTAAAAAAGTTCGTGTTCTGGTATTCTGTAAGGAAGACAAGTATGAAGCAGCACAGTCTGCCGGTGCTGATTATGTGGGCAGACAAGATTTAGTAGATCGTATCACCAAGGAAAACTGGATGGATTTCGACGTTGTTATCGCTTCTCCGGACATGATGGGTCTGGTTGGTCGTTTGGGTAAAATCCTCGGGCCTCGTGGGTTGATGCCAAACCCGAAGGCAGGTACTGTTACACCAGATGTGGCTAAGGCTGTCACAGAGGCAAAGGCAGGTAAGATTGAATATCGTCTGGATAAAACGAATATCATCCACTGTCCAATCGGGAAAGCTTCTTTCGGCACGGAAAAGCTGTCCCAAAACTTTGAAACCCTGATAGAAGCAATTGTCAAGGCAAAACCGGCAGCTGCAAAGGGTACCTATTTAAAGTCCTGTACTGTCGCTTCAACCATGGGCGTAGGTGTCAAGGTTTCTACAAATAAATACGGTATATAAAGAATCGTCATAAAAATAAAAAAAGGACAGGTGCGAAAATTTTTCACACCTGTTTTTTTCTGCACAATGGATGAAAATAAATGCGGTCAGATACGTAAAGAATCCAACCGCACGATTATGTTCTAGATTGTTTGCATCGTGAAAACGATCATCCAATAATTTCTTCCCAAGAAACCGCATTTCCCGCAGATTGGCTTGCGAAATACATCATCATATAATACGCATCTTTGATGGTTATTACACCGTCGCCGTCAATATCTGCTGCGGTTTTCTGGGTATCCGTAAAACCAGAATCCAGACCGGCGGCTTCGTCCGCAAAAGCCGCTTGTATCAGATAGGCGTCGTTTAAGGAGATTTCTTCGTCTCCGTCCATGTCGCCGTAGAGGGCGATTTCTTCGGCGAGAAGGTCGATAGAGGATGTTTGCACATCAGATGAACTATCCAAAAATTCACAATATTTTATAACAGAAGTACCCGAGTATTCTGTAAGCAAAACGGTTCTAATTTCATTGCTTACATTATAATCTTCTACTGGTGAAATTGTATAAATTGTACCGGTTTCATCCGCAGATGTTTCTGTCACCACAGCATCATCGTCATAAGCAGAAACAATTTCTTGAATTTGCTCAGTTTCACCCTCCGGCGCACCTGTAAATATTATTGTCTGGTCGTAGTATCCATCCTGACCACACCAATTTGTGTAATGGTATTCAGCCGACAACAAAACATCCGCTTCATCCAGAACATCACAGAACATAACCAAGATATCTTTTTTTACTGTAAATTCAAGCTGTTCATCCGGTATTGTTTCGCTGATGGGTGCACGATCGTACAAATAAACCCTGACCTCTTCTATGTATGTATCATCAACGATAAAAGGAGATGATCCGCCAGTCTCACAATAATCAAAATCCAACGTATCTTCGTACTCTGCATAAATTTCTTCAAACGTTTCAAGACCGTCCTCACTCAACGTCAAAGTTGTGCAATTTGTATAGTACAAAGTCAATTCAAACAACTTTGTAGAACTTTCCTCTGGTTTTTGATAAAGCACAGATGAATAATATTCACTACCCATCCAGTGTCCAGTATAACCCACAAAAGTATAATCATCATATCCATTTGGCAATTCTATATCGTAAGTGGGATATGCTGCTGCATCTGCAAAATTAGGAAGTGAGCCAATATACACACAGCTGCAAATCACAGCAGCTGAAATGGTTGACAAAATTCGAGTTTTTTTCTTCATAAAAATCATTCCTTTCTTAGACATTAGGGTTATTCAAGTAAAAACGAAGTAATGTTGGTGTCATCCGAGCACCGTTATTATAACTATCCGTCACACCACCCCTATGAATACCAATTACTGTATAATATATTTTGCCCTCGAAAACTAGTTTTGATATACACAGGACCACCACTTGTACCGCCTTCAGTGTCGCAATCATAAAACAGGGTAAAGCTTGTATTAGCTTTACTATATAAGCTAGATATTTCCTCTTCGCTTATAGCATTTCCTTCGCCTGTTTTTCTTGTAGTATCTAAATAGCCTGTCACATAAACAAGCGTATCCGAAGAAATAAAATCATCTAGAACTGTACCTAAATTGAAACACATATAATTGCTCAAGTCATCTTCAACAGTGATTAATGCATAATCATATTTTCTCTGGTTCTCGTTGCTATCTCTGAGAACAGCGGTAATATAATAATACGGCACATGATATTCTACAGGATCGTAAATCACCTTTTCTAATTCACCTGAATCATCATAAAATCTAATTCCTGTAATGTAAGTGTCGCTATCAGAACCAGAACTATGTGTGTAGACACAATGTGTAGCAGTTGCAATTGTGTGTTCATCTACCACAAATCTGGTGCCATAGCCACCATTCATCGAAATACGAACAATACCATTTAAAGCATTGTCAGTATATCTGTCATTTGTCCCGATTAAAGCATTTAAATCTGCATTAGAACTTGAAACATCTGTAGAAGAGCTTATACTTGATACTTCCATCGCCGTTGATGTCCCCGTAAATTGTCGTCGTCGTCGCATCTACTGAATCCTCCGCCGACGCCGTTAAGGTGGAAACAGGTGTTGCTGCGATTGCCACAGCGGCAAAAATTGCAGCGAATTTCTTTTTCTTCATGTAACGTCCCTCCTAGAAGTCTAAAAATAAGTCGTAAATTTTGTCTCAAAAGCGATGCAAAAAAACTGAGCCTCCTTTTTCTGTGCATCATGGTGTAAGGTTGTTCTTTTTTACTGTTTTTATTATACCACAAGGGGGGGAGAGAAATGTCAAGCGAAAATTACAAATTTTGTGAAATTTTACAATAAAATATTCGGCATCTTGTACATTATAGACAAGGGGAAATTCTTCGACCGATATTGACAATATCAATTCTTTTATAAACGTAAAAAAAGCAAGGTTAATTTTTAGGAAAACCTTGCTTTTTTTCACTTAAAATTGTCCTTACCGGCACCCAGTTCAAAATGATATTTTCCAATTCCCAAATTAGCTCTGGAATAAGAACCATTATCACAAGTCATGCGAACCTTGTTGTCTTTCCCTTTGATGGTAAATGCCTGCTTGTTCATTGCCGTTGGTGCTAACAGAGTCGCTGAAACACCTGCTTTGAACCACTCCGGTGCAGTACCCTCATAGGACGCAATCTCAGAAGCTGCTTTGGATTTATGCGGAACACCCTGATTCTCACCATAGCCAACCACAACGATTCCGATAATTTTGGTGTCCTCTCCTGCATTGATATTCTTCTTTGCATTCTTCCGACTGTACATTCCACCAATCCACCAAGTATTCAAACCGAGCGTTTGTGCATAAAGCATCAAATCGGCACTGCTGTACCCCAATTTCTCATCTATGCCCGGTGCGTTGGAACCTGCCAGGATGATGTAGTTTTTTACACCCTTTGACATCAGTGCAGCTATAATCCCTGGCATTGCATCCTTGCACTCCGTGAAAAGCTGCATCTTCAAACCATATTTCTGATTTTGCACCTTAATTCTGTCATCAAGCTGTCGGACAATATCAGCCGATAGCGGCTTATCTTTGTATTTGCTCACCTTATGCCGCACGCACATTGCTTCTTGTAATGTCATATTAACCTCCTTGCTCGATTTCATGTTCCAAAGGTTTCTATAAAACCGTTTGAAACTGTTTATAAATTTTACATTTCAACTCTATTATATCATGCTATTCGTAACTTGTCAAGCTACAATTTTTATGGAACACGTGTTAATCGATGTAAATATAAGTGGGTGCCACGTAGGCATTAAAAACCTCCCTTTTGATTGAATAGGGAGGTTTTATGATTATTTCATTGTATCTTTTTCCAGCTATATCCTTGTTTTTACAACAATCTAGTCGCATCCTGCCATTCACAAATAAAGCCAAAACTACTTAGCGGTGCATCGCTGTCACCACTGAGTGCTATGTCATTCCATTTTCCTTCATTTGCAGTCCAATTTGTTTCTTCATAGTAAATATCGGAACTAGTAAAACGTATGTAAGCTTCAACGCCATCATAAGAATCCGGTTGTGATGTATCCCAGTTGGTGTAAGAGAAAAAGTTACTGCCATCTGTCCACGCCCAGGTATCGTCATCCAGATAGCCGCCCGTCCATATATTGTCTTTTCCAGTTTCCTTTGCCAATTTTACCGTAAGAGACTGTTCCTCTTTGGAGTTGATAGAAATCAGATGCCCGCCAAGTTCTGTACAAAATGCTTCTGCTTCATCCCATGCCAACGAATCATCGTAAGCATAATATGCGTTACCATCAAGCCAAGTAGCATCATCTGGAATTATGCTATCCGCAGTCTCTTCCTCAGATTCATTTTCTGTCTCTATGTCGCCGCATCCTGTTAAGCCACTAGCCAACCCAACCAACAATCCTGTAGACACTAGCATTGCCAATATTTTTTTCTTCCTCATTTTCTACTCCATTCCGGACAATCGTTTTTCACCCTGTCCTTACAAAATTTTCTGAATCCACCGAATTTCTATGCATATTATACAATCTACACAAAATCAGCTGATTACATGATGATTTTACATTACTAATGTGATAAAAAAAAAAAAAAAAAAGGTAAAAGTTTGATGAAAATTGATTTCATACAGAGAAACTTTTTCTACCTTCCCGCAAAGATGAACCTAACATTTATAAAAGCAATCTGATTCTAGAGCGTAGATAGTCGGAAACAGGAGGTTAGAATTTTAACTTCTAACCTCCTGTTTTTCATCCTTTCTCTTACAGAGTCAATTATAGTATCTCTTTGTTTTGTATAAAAACTTTATTTGGTTTCATCATACAGCAGCACATCAATCAACTGCACCTGAAATTTCAGCAGCGTCAACGCATCGTCGCTGTCTACTGAGCCGTCTGCGTTGACATCGGCGTTCGCATAGGCTTGGTCGTTAAGGGAAACTGCACCTGATATATATTTATTCAAGAACACGGTATCCGCCAGGCTAACTGTGCCATCCAGATTAACGTCGCCGACAATGCTAGAGCCGTTTTCAGTGGTGGTAGTGGTTTCGCCGTCTGTGACAATCACGGTAAAAGAACACAACGGTTCTACAGCAAACACCCAATATTGATATTTTGTTTCGTCGGTACAAGAAATCGTAATTTCATACTCCCCGGTGTGCTGCTGTCAAATGCACTGGTATCTACCACAAACTTTTCCAGATCCTCAAGAGGATTTCCGATATAGATTAAAGCTAGATCAGGACCATCATAACCACCTATCGAACTGTATGTAAGTATGACTTGTAAGCCGGTGAAATCCAGTTCTTTGCCTACCATATATGTCACTTTATCCGGTTCGCTTTCCAAACCAAAATCACCACTCGGTTTCGGTTCTATGCTTCCGAGACAATGAATGGTAGCATTTGTCAAACAGTCATTTTCTTCTGAATCAATTGTTATGGCATCCCATTCTTCTTGTGTTCCTTCAAAATAGACATCCGTCAGAGCGGTATAGCCACAAAAAGCACGCCGTTCAATTGCAGTGATACTGTTCAGAAGGGTGATTTCGGTCAGACAATCGCAATTAGAAAATGTACTATAATCAATGGTAGTGACGTCGCCCTAAATCTCCACGCTTTCCACATAGTGACAAAAATAGAACGCATAAGGGGAAATCGTAGTCACTTCTTCGGGAACGATAACTTCGCCAGCGGCTGTCTGGGCATCTACCAAAATATTGGAATTTACGATCACAAGAGGATCTCCCGCTTGCTTTTCTAAAAGCCAAGGCGTAGAAAAAAATGCAAGGGCATCAATATAAGTCACACTATTTGGAATCTCAATTTCCTCCAAACTGCTGCACGACATAAATGCACAGCCACCAATGCTGGTAATGGTATCCGGCAGCGTAACAGAAACCAATGTCTTTTGTGTAGAAAATGCACTGTCACCAATACACGTTACAGTAACGCCATCTATTTCCGATGGTACTTCAAAGACCGTCTCTGTTATATCACAATCTGTAATTTCGATTGTTCCGTCTTCCAAATAAGCATAAGTCAAGTCGCTATAGGTATAGGTCTCTTCGCTTTCATCCGCAACAGCTACCAATTCTGCCATTTGCGGTACCCAATTCTGTAAGGATACACCCGTGAGCAATATGGCTCCTGTAACTGCAAGTGCCATCATTTTCCCAAAAATTTTCATCCCATTTTTTCCTCATTTTTTATTTTGTATACGGTATTTCTGCAATCAACTGCACCTAAAATTTCAGCAGTGTCAACGCATCGTCGCTGTCTACTGAGCCGTCTGCGTTGACATCGGCGTTCGCATAGGCTTGGTCATTAAGGGAAACTGCACCTGATATGTATTTATTCAAGAACACGGTATCCGCTAGGCTAACTGTGCCATCTAGATTGACGTCGCCGACAATGCTAGAGCCGTTTTCAGTTGTTGTGCTGGTAGTGGTTGTCGTTTCTGTGGTAGTCGTGGTGGTTTCTTCGGAAACAGTTGTGACAGTCGTTTCGCTGTCAATCACTTCTACCTCAATTGTAACATGGTTAAGCGCACCACTATAAGAAACATAAATCGGATATGTACCTGCGGTTATATTGTCATACGCTGAAGTGTCAATCGTAAAGCCAGAAGCATCAATCGGTGAAACACGCTCCTGTACGCACCATGTTTCCACATAAACCAAAACCAAAAGCCCCGTTAAATCCAGTTCTTCCCCAATACTGTATGTTGTTTTGTCCGGCTCAGTATCCAGATAGATATATTTGCATCCAACAATGGTAGTTTCTGTTTCTGTCGTAGTGTAAATATAGGTTGTAGTGGTAGTCGTCTGTGTCCCACTGATCTCCACTGTTATGAAATTAGAAACCTCCAATTCGCTCACATCTCCGGGCCAAAGATCATCATGCTCGATATAAGCGTATAGCGTTTTGGTTGTATCTGTATCCGAAGGCAATGTCACAGAACAGGTATAACGATAATATCCATCCTCTGTCGTTCCCGCTTCTGTCATCACCGCCAGTTCCTCGCCTGTGTCAACGTCCGCTAACGTAAGCCAGCCATCCAAATCGCTATACGTGGATTCCACCGTAAATGTATATACGTCATCTCCTTCAGAATACGACAGCTGCATCATACCTGTCCAGCCGTACTGGATTCCATCGTCCCAGCCATTCATGTATGCCAATCCCATGCCAGTATACGCATCGAGGAAAAAGATGCGTTCCCCATCGGTATGTTCATATGTGATTGCATACGTCAGCGAAACTCCCGCTACTGTCTCGCAAAAATTTTTGCCTACTGCAAGCGTAATTGATAACGGCTCATCTGATAAGATATTATCATCTGCCTCGCAGCAAACATAGCGCAAAATTTCTTCCTCTGAGAGATAATTCGGATCGAGGGATGATAGGCAGTAATCGATCAAGGATTCGTCCACAATCCCTGCCTCCACTTCACCATCCGTCCTCACATAAACTGTAACGATGTTACAAAGCAGATAGGTATTTTGATAATACATAGCAAAACGATAAGTGCTAGAATAATTCTCATAAATATAAGAACTACCCGGAAGAAACACAAGTGAAAAGTCGCTCAGATCGACATTCGGATAGGCTGCCGCATATTGTGCAATGATCTCACTTTCAAGACCTGCCGAAACATCATCGTTTTCGTCTACAATATGCAGCGTACCTGTGCTGCTGCTTTCTTCAATTGCAGCAAAAGTATAACCATACGTTTCCGCATAAGTCTGTGCTGTAGAATTCGCATAGCCATAGATTGTGCCAGTGTAATATTCAAAATCTTCACCAGACACAAGGTAAATATAGCAATTCGTGATTGTTTCGTAAGAATCATAAATTTCACAAGATGGGTTCAAGATTGTAATTTCGGTGAGCGGATCACAAAACTGAAACGCATTCTTTGCAATATACATTACGCTTTCCGAAACCACAACGGAATTCACGGTGATCGATGCAAAGGCATATTCGCCAATTTCTGTCACCGGCAAGTCCTCGATTTCCGATGGAATCACCACATCATCGACTGAACCATCAAACCCTGTGATTGCAATAGAATCCCCATAATTGGTGTAGGTGAAGTGAGAAGCATCTGTTTCATCAGAATTGCTTTCTGTCGTCGTATCCGCATTAACAACATTTTCCTCTACAAAAGCGTAATCCACACACTCTTCCGCTGTTACAGAACTGCTTACGGTCAGACTGCCTATCGCCATCATTGCTGCAACCGCAGCACATAAAATCTTTTGTAATTGCATTTTCAATTCCCTCCTAAAAATTATTCTGTTACTTCCACTCTGTACAAATAATCTACTGTTATCGTTTCCCACTCATCTGAAAGATAGTCTGCTTGATATGATCACAGCAGAATCTGTCCAGGTGAGAGAATAGCTTGTGCCGTTTCCATAAACCGGATTGCCGTTCTCATCTTCTGACCATTCGCCCTCTTCGCTGAACGGAACATAGCCATCGTCCGTATAAACGATGTCATAATAGAGAACCGTATCGTCATATATCCATGAAATCTCCGCATCACCGTACAACAATACGCTGTGTGTTTCGATTTGCAGTGTTTTCGCCATCCATGGATCATCATCGAATATTTCAGGTGCTGTATAAGTGAACACCGTACTGTCTTCTGTCATAAAATTTACCAAGGATTCGGGAATATCTGTAACGGTCCAGTTGAGTGTAACATTTTCTAAATCCGTCTGCGGAATCACTACCTGCACCCAATACGGTGCATACGGTTCATCATCGACCTCTGCTGCAACTGTATCAATTTGCAGCAAACTGCCATTTGACCGTACATCGCTTACTGCAAAATACTTTTGCATTGTGAATTGGCATATGACCAACGTATTTTCTGCAAAGAAAGCATCATCGTATTCGCTGCAGTCCACATATTCGATTGATGACCCAAGACTTTCTTCTAATGCAGCACGAGAGGTGAAGATTGTCGCATTTTCAACTGCTGTATCGTCGGAAATGGCAGGGAAGAATATCGTGTTCATAAAATCGGCGGCGAGTTCTTCACCAAGCGCATCTGTCAAATCATCAGCTAAATAAGTAAAAGACAAGCTTTCTGGATCTGGTGTTGTGCATTCCCACACAATGTCTCTTTCTGCATAATATGTCGGTACTGCCACTTGCATGAGTGCCGTCATGCAATCGCCAGAACCATCAAACGTACTTGTGGTATAATGATAGCTGATATTGACGACGTTGCCAAAGAGACTATACGTGACGGTCACGTCATCAATCGTGTAAACCATATCATCTCCATAAACCATAGTGACGGATTTTAATAATAGTGCGTTTTCTACAAAGAAGTCTTTGTTATAGCGTTCTGACAAGTCGGCATAATTCTCCAAGTCCGTATTCAAATAGGCTTCCAGTTCCTCCACAGAAGTCACCACTGCTTCTTTCGCAGTAATATCGAATCCCACATCAACCCAGGTCAAATAATTTGGCAGCTGCTCGGTGCTTTCGCCAGTAGTATTCCAATCTATGGTGATTTCTTCTTGGCTCAGTTTCGGAAGGACGATTTGATAGAGATAAGGTACTTCCACACAATCCATATAGTAAAATTCAGACGAAATAGTCAGCGTCGGTGCATTCCAAGAGACATCGGTAATGTTCCAAGAATCCATTCTGGAAACGCCACGCAGCACAAGGTCATGTGTTGCAAAGAAGTCGTCATCATAAATCTCCTGATAATAAGGCAAAACATAAGTATCAATAAGATGTGCATACGTTAAGCTAACATCATCTTCGTACACCGTGAAGAATGCCTCCAGTTCTTCTGTGGAGGTGATATAAGTGGCATTTCCTTCTTCTGTATCTGTGTAAAGATTTGGAAATACGCCCTGATTCATCATGTCATAGACGGTATAGTATGGATCTTCACCCATAATGTCCGCTATATTATCTACGGTAACATCATAGGTAAATTCGCTTGTTTCCGTAGTAGTATTATTCCATATAATCGTTTCCCCTGTATAAGCATTACTAGGAATGATAATTTGTACCAAAGCAGAAGTAACAACATCACAACCTGGTTCATCACTATAGACATAGTGATAATCGACTGTGATTTGTCCATCCGTCGATGTAACTTCATCAACGCCATAATCAACATTGCTACTTGAACGAATGCACAAATTCAACAACAAGACGTTTTCTGCAAAAAATTCGTCGTCATAGGCTGCAAGATAAGTTGTGTAAACGGCATCTGTTTCGTCCAAAAATTGCAGCAAGTATGCAGACAGTTCATCAGAAGAAGTCACTACAGCCTCCGATGCATCTTCAAAAACAATTTCATCATAATAAACATCCAGATTATCAATTACCGCCGTATAATAAAACACCGTTTCTGTGGAGTCTGTATCGGGCAACGTATCAATTAGCCGCAGCTGAAATTTCATCAGTATCAAAACATCGCCGGAATCCGCCGTACCATTTCCGTTCGCATTAGCATTCGCTTTTGCTGCATCGTTCAGCGTAACGCCTCCTGAAATATATTTGCTTAAAAGTACCACATCAGAAAGCGTAATATTTCCATCTAAATTCACGTCTCCATAAAGCACCTCTGTGGTATCAAGTGTCGTCGTTGCTGTTGCAATCGATATATTTGTATCCTCGTCCGCTGCTGATGCCATTGTTGGAAATACAACAGGTTGTGCAAGCAATGCCATAGTGGTAAAAAGTGCTATAAGTTGTTTTTTCATCATAAAGTCCTCCGTTAAAAAATTTGTTGTAAAAAGAATGTCCTTCTGCCCATTTTTGTAAGCGATAGAATATCCCCTTCTATAATATAAACGATTTTACGCCTCGAAATGTTACAAAAAAAACAAATTATTTTCTAATTTTGTTAAGTTGCACAAATTATATTAGATTTTATTGGCAACATTGTATACGATACATTGCCCGATTACCGCACATAAATTTGTATGATTTCTAAAAATATTCTTCGCATTTTTTCAAA